>Ga0193722_1000064_pt1 | contig 22762 bp, 19 predicted proteins | sample H2m1metaG_FD_143044 | JGI IMG/M metagenome (GOLD analysis project Ga0193722, IMG submission 143044) | Soil microbial communities from a riparian zone of the East river system, Colorado, United States - H2m1 | ecosystem: Environmental > Terrestrial > Soil > Riparian zone | place: USA: East River...
AAAGGGGACAACTTCCTCAGAAAAGGATGTATTCGCTGAATACCCCGAAGGGCAGGACTTAAAATTAGCAATTGAAGAATTTCTCTTTTTGATTGTGCACGTCAGAAAAGAAAAGGGAGAAGCTGAAAACCCTAACAATCGAGTAGGCAAAATTTTTGATTTTCATTAGTTATGGAAAAGTCAAATGTTAGTTTGGAAAATCTTCTGGATCAACTGTCAGAAGAAAAAATCAATTTGCTCGTAGATCGCACCGCTCTCAGAGCCGGCTGGGATACTGAACCGCCTCCAGCAGGTAGCGGTAGTGGAAGTGGTGGAAGTGGTAGTGGTAGTGGCAAGAGCCACAAGAGCAAGAAGACCAAAAAACACCACAGCGGAAAGAGTGGAAATTCCGGCTGTTTTTGTACTTGTGGGTAATGTTTAGAGGGGAATTAATGGGCACCGTCGAAAGAGGGTGCCCATTTTTTGGACTCCTCTTTTTTAGAATTGAGCGAATTAAATTATGGAAACCATAGAGGCCAGGGAATCACGGGATCTTCACCGGAGAATTATTCTCCACAAGAATGTAGAGATCCAGGACGGGAAAGAGCCGATGAAGGGATTAGATGAAAAAGAGAATTTCTCATTTTTAAGAGTCCATCATGACATCGTAACCATTACTCCGGTCATGAGGGAAATACTTGAGGTAGCACGGACTCCTCATACCCTGGATGAGCTAATCCGCTGGGTTGCTGAAAACCGATCCTGCTCCTATGAAAGCATTTATCAGTCAGTTTATTCATTTTTGAAGCGAATGGGGAGATTGGGTGCGCTGGTCTACGAAGAGGAACAGATGGCCAACCAACCCACCATTCTTGCCGAACTCGAGGAAACCAAAAAGTTTGGCGATTTTACCCTACTGGAACAAATTGGCAGGAGTCACAAAGTGGCGCTGTACAAATGCATCAGGCCGGAAAAAGGTGCCCATGCCTATACGATAAAAATATTGCTGAAAAGACAACCCAGGGAGTCGCTGTTCAAGGATTTCATAAAGGAATATGAAATTCTGAATTTTCTTCCTCCTCATCGAAATGTAAGGAAGTGCATCGAAGCATCGGTCTATGACGATATCCATTATATCCTTTTTGAGCACATCGAGGGGGCTTCTATGCCCGATGTGGTTGACGAGGTTTCATTGGAAACGAAATATAGTATTGCTCACCAGCTGATGACAGCGATGGATCATTTGCACCGTCATCAGATCCTGCATGGTGATATTCATTCCTCCAATTTTTTAATTGACACGGAAAACGACCTTCACCTGATCGATTTGGGCATGGGCTATTTTGAACATGAAAGAGGTATCAGTCATGGGGGTGTACCCCGTTACATGCCCCCCGAAAGAATGCCCAATGATAATCTTGAATTCAGTGAAAAGAAAGGCGACTACGTATCCGAAATATTTCAGATTGGCGTCTGTCTGTATTTTTTGTTTTCAGGAGAGTATCCGTTCAACGGCCTCTTGCTGAGGGACTTGGCGAATTCAATAAAGCACGACGCTCCGCCCCGGTTGATAAAAACACCATTGGAAGAAAAGATTCCGCAAACCATTGCCGATATCATTTCAAAATCAATGGAAAAAGATCCATCCCACCGGTACCAACGTGTCGCCGATTTATTGCAGGCATGGTCTCTTGCCATTCGGAACATGGAATGGGCTGTAAAGGAAGTAAACGTAACATAAATAAACATAACGTAAATGAAGGTTGACAGAAGCGTATTACTATTCTAAAGGATGATAGCTGTAGTTGGCCAGGGTAGAACGATTTCATTCTTTGATGGTGCACGTCAGAGGAGAGGGGGATGCCGAAAACCCTTATTCAAGAGTAGGCAAGAATTTTTAATTTGAAGTAATATGAAAAAGTCAAATGTTAGTTTTGAAAATCTTCTGGATCAACTGTCAGAAGAAAAGATCAACATGGTAGTGGATCGCAAGGCGCTCCGGGCAGGGTGGCTGGATTCCCTGGGTATTGGTGGAGGCGGGGACACCGCCTCGAGTGGCACCGGTTCGAAAAGCGGATCGGGCTCCGGGTCAGGCAACTCAGGGAGCACAGCCAATAATAACACTTCGCCCTTTGGGATTTGTATTTAAGGCTGTATCGATTTAAGGCTGTATCGATCCCAATAGATTTGAATTGAGATCGTGAAGTGTCTGCGTCTTTGCGGCCGAGAATCTCACCGCAAAGACGCTAAGGCAACGCATAATTTGGTGTCAGTTTCAAATAGTACCTTTTAATCAGTCCCAATGAATTGATCCGCTCACTATGAATACGATTGATCACCAGTTAAAGGGCAACGATTGCGGAATCAGCGCAATAAAGACGGTCTTTAATATTTTCGGAAAAGAGATCGATCGCAATTATATCCTGGACCAGGTATTTCTGGATGAAAAAGGCTCGTCGATAGGAGATTTAAAAAAATTCCTTGACACAAATGGATGCGTTTCCAAGTTCAAGTTTTTGGATATCGGCCTTCTTCAGAAAGATTTATCTTCACTAAAACCCCTGTTTCCCTTCATCCTTCCGATAAAAAAACCGCGTCAACTTCACTACGTAGTCGTCAACGGGATCAAAGGAAACAAATTAAGGGTTTATGATCCTGCACGAATACATGTGTATTACATTTCTTTTGCCGAGCTAAAAACAATTGCGCATTATTCAGACAGCTATTGGGAACTAGCCGATTTACAGGAACGCATGGAGGCACTGTGCGCCCCGGAACTGTCGCGCTATAACATATCGTTTAACGGCTCGTGGGAACAGCAGGACCCTACGCAGGTGTTCAACAAACTGGTTTATTTCTCGCACATCCGGGACAACTTCGGATTCAAGGATAAAAAAACCGAAAAGACCTTTCTAGAAGATATTCTCTTCAACCATGAACTCGCCCTGCCGAAACAGTTCAGGCAGCTCAAATATGAAAATGCAAAGGTAAAGCTCTCCGCCCCGTTGGTCCTTTCCATCCGATCCATGCCCGACGCGGAAATGCCGGCACCGATAAAGGAGGAGGAAACCAATATCTACACCAGGCTATTCAGAGAGCTTGGCGAAAACAAGCGGTTATGGTACATCTATTTATTTACAGCCCTTTTCGCTGCCTCCCTGGCACAGTTGACGGTCTTCATTAACCAAATATTGCTGGACCATGTTTTGCCCAGTTTTCAACTGAATATTTTAACTCTTTTCGCCATTGGGTTCGCTCTCTTCCGGGTTTTTAACCTGTTGATCAATCAATACAAATACGTTGTCTCCATCCATGTCGGGAACATCATGGATAAATATTTTCTGAACACCTTTAATGAAAAGCTCGACAGGTTTTCGCTGCGGTATGCGCAAACGTTCAGGCGGGGTGATTTATCCGAGCGGTTAAGCGATGCTCGCACGCTGAAGACGTTCTTCCTGAGTATATTTTCCAGCATCCTTGTTGATTCACTTGTCTCCCTGTACTCGCTCGGCCTGCTTTTCTTCATCTATTGGCAATTGGCCTTGCTGATTTGTGGTGTCATGGTACTTTACTCACTTTGGTTTAAAGTAATAACGCCCTACTTGCAATCCAACGAACAGAGACGGTTTATCCTCAAAGCCGATTTTGTCTCCAAGATGATTGAGAAGATCGATGGCAACCAGGTAATCAAGAGTTTCAGGCTCGAGCCGATTTTTTCCAACAGGATACGGAAGAGTATTAAGGACCTGATCGACATTCAAACAAGAATAAAACACATTGACCTGGTGAATTTGGGTGTGATCTCCCTCATTTCAACGGTCGCCTATACACTCATCGTGGTGGTCCTGGCCCGCAATTCAATCTTTGCTCAAACGCTTTCGTTCGGCCAGTTGATTACGTTTATCATGTTATCGGAACGGGTCTTTAGCTCGCTGGCAGGCATATTGGGGTCGAACCTGACCCTCCAGGAGAATGAAGTTATCCTGAAACGCTACTTTGATTTTAACGAGGCGCCGAAAGCCCATCCCCTCCATGGTATCAGCGATTTTACCATTGACAAGGTGTCGTTCAGCAAGCTTAATTTTGGATACAATCCAACCAGCCGGATATTAAAAGACATTGATTTTGAAATTATCCGGGGGGAGAAAATAAAAATTGAGGGGGGAAATGGTTCTGGGAAATCGTCATTGAGTAAAATCCTCTCCTTCCTGTACGATCCGGATAGCGGTGATATCAACATCAACGACACGAAAAGTAATTTTTTCAACCGGGATGCTTTAAAGGACAAGATCCTGCTGGTGACGAATGAGGATATTCTTTTTAATGAAACCATCGAGTTCAATATCGCATTTGGTAAGGACCTGTCGCATTCAAAAATCATAGACTTGTCCAAAGAGATCGGGTTATACGACTTTATCAGCAGTCATGAAGACGGCCTGCAATTTACCATCAACGAGAACGGGAAAAATTTATCCACCGGGCAACGCAAGAAAATTTTAATTATGAGGGCCCTGCTAAGCAGAGCAGAAATCGTGATCCTGGATGAGGTGCTTTCCGGAATTGATCTTCTCTCAAGGGAAAAAATCGAGTCCCTGATTGATGACATCCATGACAAAACGTTTGTTGTCATTTCCCATGAGCCGGTCAAAAAATTAAAATTCAACCGGAACTTTGTAATGACTAACGGAGTACTCACTAACGGAGAACTTGTTTATGCCCAACTTCAATGAAGTCTATTTCATCAAAATGCTTTTTCGCATTTTGGTAGCGTTTGTGGCATTGATCCTGATCTGTGTAGCCACATTCAATATCAATGATTCGGTCTCTTTTACTACGGGCGAAATCATTGCCGAAGTTCCGCAAATCGACTACAAGGCACCTTTCGAGGGAATTCCTTATAAGATCTTTGTGGAAGAAGGGAAAGCCGTAAAAAAAGGCGACACCCTCATGGTCCTGGCAAATGAGCAACTACGCAAAGACTTTCAGGACGCGCAATCCTCCTATCCTTCGTTGCTGAAAATTGACACGACGATTGCGGAGTTAATCCAGAGCACCTATAGTAAGATCGATAATTTAAAAAGGGAAAAGCAACTCAGTTCCCGCGTTCATACTTCCCAGAAAATAAGAGTCGTCAATGAACTTAAATCGGCTTCCCAAAAGACCAGCGTCAATACGGACAAGCTTTTGGTCGTGGCCCTGTCCAAGCTTTCAATGGATTCGGTCTTGTATGCCCAAAAGGTGATTAGCAAACTGGACATCACGAACTCATTTGACAATTATTTGAACTATAAGAATTCGTTGGTGGAATCAGAACTCGCTCAAAATCAAATTCAATCAAATTCAAACAATCTTGACAATGAGTACCTGAAAACACAAAACACCGAGGAGCTGCGGTTGATCGAACTCAATGAACGAATCAAAGAACTGGAAAAGGAACGATCGGCGTCACACAAAGAGCTCCGGGCAGCGATGGAGAACCTGTCCTTTCTAGGGGGAGAAATTCGCAAGCAGTTTATTATTTCCGGCCTGGAAGGAGAAGTGATGAATGTGTATAACCAGAAGTTCGCCCAGAATTTTGTTAATAAAGGCGATCTTCTGTTAAGCGTGGTCCCGAAACGGGATAAGTACTATGCCAAGGTAGTGATCCCTCAACGGGACATTCGGTATGTGAAAGTGGGCCAGGCCACCCACCTTAAGGTGGACGCATTTAATTTCTTTGAAAAAGGTATTCTCCAGGGAGAAGTGAGCTATGTGCCGGAACGGAAACCCAAAGAAGATTTCTTTGTCATTATTGACCTTGCACCCTCGCCCCGATTCCAACTAAAAGCAGGCTACTCCCTGACTGGGGAAATTATTGTAGAAAAATTAAAGATCTACCAGTTTATTTCAAAGAAGCTCTTCAGGAAACTGGAACGTACTTAGAGGCTGTCGATTGAAATAATCTTGTTCTTGATGGCGTACTTTACGAGTTCAGTCGAATTCCTGAGCCCCAGTTTTTCCATGATATGGGTTTTGTGCGTCTCGACCGTTTTCGTGCTGATGAACAAGGTTTCAGCCAATTCCTTATTCGTCTTTCCTGCCGCTACCAACCCAAGCACCTCATACTCTCTTTTGGTAAGATCATCGGGCAACTTTTTGTCAGCACTCTTTAATTTTTCATGCGAGTAAAAATCCTCGAATACCAATTTCATGATGGCATCATTAAAAAAACGTCCGCCACCGTGTACTGTACGCAACGCTTCGAGGAGCGTTTCTTTATCGACGTCTTTTGGCAGGTAGCCATCCACTCCTGACTTTATCCCTGCTGAAACGTACTCCCTGCTGATTTCCATTGTCAGCAATACGACTTTAATGGTGGGATCAAAACCTTTTATCCAGCGGGTGGCCTCAATGCCTGTCATGCCGCCCATCATAATGTCCATTAAGATGACATCGGGTCGGTTTTCCCGTACCTGGTTAATGGAATCTTCACCCGACGATACGGAGCCGATCATCTCCAAATCGTCTGTATTTTCTATCATGGATTGTACGCCATCGCGGATTAATTGATGGTCGTCCACCAACAGGACTTTAATTCGTTCAGCAGGTTTCATTATTTCCTTACAATTTGATCTGAAATGGGACGAGCAAGTTAATCAATTTCATTCATTTGAACTCTTTGCGGCCATTTTCGGCTTGAGCCCTTTCACCAGAACCTGGAAACCGGAGTTTCCTGACCTGGGTTTATATTTCAACAATTCGACATACCGACCAACTTAAATCGTATCTTGTATTTATTATCCCTTCTATGCAAGTTTTTTGACACAAGGCTTGCATCTGTTCTGCATTTAATCTGTTTTCTTGAATCACGCCTCTCAGGACACTTGTCCTGAGTCCTGTTTTGTCAAAACTTTATTCTAAGAATGAAAACTGAACTCGTCGTCGGTAATGGGGCAGGCACAGCCAGCCAAACGACCGATTTTATACCTATTCCATCTGAATTTACTTTTCAACTCATAGTTGAATCCGTCCCTACCGCCGTGATTATGGTGAACCGGGAAGGCAAAATTGTCATGGTCAACCGCTACGCTGAAAAACTGTTGGGGTACGATCGCAGCGAATTGATAAGTCAGTTGATTGAAATCATCATTCCGGAGTGGTGTAACGAAAAAAGCCCTGGCTATCTGAACTTATTTTTCAATTCGGCGGAAGCCTGCGTTATCGGTTCCGGGGGGGGACTGATTGCGTTGCGGAGAGGCGGAGCAGCGTTTCCTGTGGAAATTGGATTAAATCCTTTGTTGACGGCCGGTAACGGCCTGGTACTGGCTGTGATTGCAGATATCACTGAAAAAATGCATGCAGAAGAACGGTTCCGCCTAGTCGTGGAGTCTGCCCCCAATGCGCTTGTCTTGATCAATAAGGAGGGAAAGATCACTCTGGTCAATAGCGCGGCTGAAAAATTATTTGGGTATGCAAGGGAAGAGTTGATCGGTAAAACGATGGAGATGCTGACCCCGGGGAGGTTTAAAGAGAGCCATCCGCACTTCCGCGATATGTTTCAGGCTACTCCTAAAGTCCGTTCCATGGGTGCCGGACGGGATCTCGTTGCGATCCGAAAGAATGGAAGTGAATTTCCGGTCGAGGTAGGATTGAGCCCGCTCGATTCTACCGAAGGGAACATGGTGATGGCGTCCATTATAGACACTACGGAAAGAAAAATACAGGAAGCACACCGGTTAAAGAGTGACTTTTTAGCAAACATGTCGCATGAACTGCGTACACCGTTGAATGCCGTTCTGGGGTTCTCGGAATTAATGATCGACAAAAAAGTGGGCGACCTGAATGCCAAACAACTGGAATACCTGAATGATATACATGCCAGCGGAAGCCATTTGCTTCGATTGATCAACAATGTGCTGGACCTATCCAAGATCGAAGCTGGTAAGGCCGATTTACGGACAGAATCGTTCGACATGGATGAAGTCATTGACGGGGTAACCAAAGTATTAAAGCCGATTGCCGATCAGAAGCACGTTCAGATCGAGCAAAATCTGTCTGCGGAAATCAAAATCGTTCGGATTGATAAGAATAAATTCCGGCAGATCCTCTACAATCTTTTGTCGAATGCGATAAAATTCAGTCTGGATGGAGGGATTGTAGAAATTCGGACTACGCGGCACGGGAACGAGGAGTTCGTTCTGAAAGTAAGCGATGCCGGAATAGGCATTTCCCAGGAAAACCTGAAAAAATTATTTATTCCATTCGTTCAATTGGATTCAGGCCTGGCACGCATGCATGAAGGTTCCGGGCTTGGCCTGGCCTTAACCAAAAACATCGTACTCCTTCACCGGGGAGAAATTCAGGTGGAGAGTACACTGGGCAAGGGCAGTACCTTTTCCGTCGTCATGCCGATTATCTATAAAAAACAGCAACCGCTAACAGGATGAAAAGCGAGGGAAAAGTAATGATCGTAGACGATAATGCAGCCAATCTTAAATTGGGCGGCGATCTTCTGGAGATTGAAGGATTTGAAGTGTGCCGATGCATTGATGCCGAAAGCGCCATAAAATCAATTGACCTGTTTCGTCCCGTTCTGATTTTGATGGATTTGGCTCTTCCGGGTATGGACGGATTACAGCTGACACGCAAACTAAAAGCGGAAGAAAATACCAAGAAGATCAAAATTGTTGCGCTCACGGCCTCTGCGATGAAGGGCGACAAAGAAAAGATCCTGTCGGCCGGATGCGACGGGTACATCACCAAGCCGATTGATACGAGAAAATTCAAGAAACAGATCCTGCAGTATTTACAATACCTGTAATCTGAAAAATGAAAAAGGACACCATTTTAGTCGTCGACGACACGGCACAAATTCTAAAACTGAGCAGGGACATATTTGAAATTGCCGGATTCAATGTGATTACGGCAATGGACGGGGAACAAGCACTTCGGGTTCTTGCTGACGAAAAAATCGACCTGGTCGTCACCGATATTTTAATGCCCAATACGGATGGGTACCTCCTTTGCTACACCATGCGGACGACGGAGAAGTTAAAAGACATTCCCGTCATCATTTATTCCGCGACGTACACCTCCTTCAGTGATGAAGAAATGGCGATGGAAATGGGCGCTGACAAATTCATCCGCAAACCGGCTTCGATGGATGAACTGATAGCAGCGGCCCGCGATCTTTTGTCTGATTCCAGGAAACTCCCGCACAAGATTCCCGCAAAGCCCAAATCACTCGAAGCATCGAGGTTGTACTATGAAGGATTGGCCATTCGACTGGAGGCAAGAACCATTGAACTGATCGATAGAAAAGAAAAACTGGAACAAGGTGAATCGCGACTAAATGAAGCCCAGACCATAGCACACCTCGGCAGTTGGGAGATTGATATGGAACACGACACTCAACACTGGTCCGATGAGATGTTCAACATTTTCGGAATTAGCAAGGGAGAAGGAGTGCCTTCAACAGAATTGTTTTTGTCCTTCATCCACCCGGATGATTTGAATTTTGTAAGTAAAAAAATTGATACCGCTTTTAAAACGCTTACGGATTCCATGTTTGATTTTCGATTTATCCCGAAGGGGGGTGCCCTTAGACAGGGGTACTCCAAATACCGGTTCGAGTTTAACAATGACCGGAAACCCGTTCGGCTTTCCGGGATCGTTCAGGATATAACTGAAAAAATGCTGGCCGCAGAGGCATTGCAGAAGGCTCATGACCGGTTGGTGTTTCATATTGAGAATGCACCCCTGGGTTTCATTGAATGGGATGACCAACTCCTCGTCAAATCATGGTCCAAACGGGCGGAAGAGATCTTTGGTTGGACGGAGAAGGAATTTGTGGAGGCAGGGAAGACAGGCTATAGCCAGGTGTATGAAGAAGATCGGCCCGGGATGAGCAAAATAGCGCACCAATTGGTTAGCGGCGAATTGACCAGAAACCGAGTTCAGCACCGGAACTACACAAAAGACGGCAGAGTGATTTGGTGTGAATGGTTTAATTCCGCACTTAAAGATAAAGAGGGGAAAGTAATTACCATTATGTCACTGGTCCAGGATATCACCGATCAAAAAACAATGGAGGTCATTCAGCGTGAAAAACTGGAACGGTTGGTGGAAGAACGCACACACAAACTGAATGAGTCGCTAAAGAAGGAAAAAGAGCTTGTGGAGATGAGGAATAAATTCGTTTCCATTGCTTCCCATGAGTTTAGAACGCCTCTTTCCACCATTAGCTTTGCCGCCGAGTCCATTCGTAATTATTTTCATCAACTAACAGCCGAAGAAATAAAGCGGAAGCTGATTAAGATTGAAGATCAGACAAGCCACATGACCAATCTCCTGGAAGATATATTGACCCTCGGGAAATCGGAGACGGGTAAAATAAAAGTGAAGCGCATCAGCCTGGATCTGAAAGAGTTTATGGAGTCCCTTATTGAAGAGGTCCGGGCCACCGTGAAAGAAAAGCGGGAAATCAACTTTACCTTTTCATGCGACAGCCATAAAGTGAATGCAGATGATAAGTTATTGCGGAATGTGTTCAATAATTTATTAACCAACGCGCTCAAATTCTCCCCTGCCGGTACGCCGGTTACCATTGCCGTATCCGACTTTGAAGGAGAAGTCCTGATCGAGGTCGCCGATGAGGGCATCGGGATCGAAGAAAGTGAATTGACGTCCGTTTTCGAATCTTTTCAACGCGGTTCGAATGCTTCTGCCGTGCAAGGAACAGGCTTAGGTCTGTCTATTCTGAAAAAGGCGGTAGAACTCATGGATGGAACGGTTGAAGTGAAAAGCTGCGTGAATAAAGGTTCCACGTTCAGAGTTCAGATCCCCATCAGATGAACAGGATCCTCATGGTAGAAGACACCGCTCACTTGTCCGAGGAAATTTCAGATATCCTCCGGCTGGAGGGGTACCAGGTAACGATCGCGGATAACGGGCTGCGCGCGCTGGAGCTTTTACCTGAAGCCAGCCCTGACCTGATCATCACGGATCTATTGATGCCCCGGATGGATGGGTTTGAATTGATTCAGCGCGTCAGGTCAATGGCCGCATTCAAAACGATTCCAATCATCATTCTCTCGGCGAAGACATCCAACGCCGATAAAATCCGCGGAAGAGAGGCAGGGGCGAACGCGTTTATAGGAAAGCCCTGCAAGGCCCATGAGTTGGTGGCATCCATCAACGCGTTACTTAGGCATAAACCGACCACAGCACACTAGGGGTTTACCCCGATGAACCTGTATGAAATAGTGCCCTTGGGGTCGAAATTCAGGCACTTCCGTTCTACTTGCCCTGCACCGCTGTTTTCCCTGATTTTATCAAAATCGGTTTTTCCCTGACGGACCGGTAATCCATTGTAGCCAACTTCGTTGCAGACTAAAACAAGAGAAGGTATAGCAGAAAGACCGCCCTTTCGGGAGCAAGGTCAATTCGTTGACCATTTTAAATCATGAGTTCGCAAGGCCTGATTGAAAAATTTATTTACAGTTGTTCCCATGATTTACGGGCACCGGTTTCTTCCATTCAGGGACTTGTCCGAATCGCGGAATACTACCCTCATCATGATGAGATTCATAAATGCCTCGAAATGATTGAGGCCTGCGCGCATGAAATGGACAAGCGGCTATCGACGTTACGGCAATACATGGTAAACGATCAGCACACGTTAGTGTTTGAAACGATTGATCCGCTTGAATTAATTCAAAAGGCAAAGAGTGAATTCAAAAATCAGCTGGGTGTATGTAAAATTGATCTGGTTGCCGACACCGGGCCTGCTGCTTTGTGGACGATTGATAAATACTGTGCGCTCAGGATCCTGGAACACTTGATCTCAAATTCGATTGCCTTTCATGATCCTGAAAAAAAAGAAAGCAAGATCGTTGTCCGGGTTGAATCCAATGATCGCGGCTCCGTGCTGGAAGTGTCGGACAACGGGAAAGGGATTCCGGAAGATCAGCAGGCAAGAATTTTTGACGTTTTTTACAGGGCAACGGAAGATTCCATTGGACCGGGCATGGGGTTGTTTCTTGCCCAAAGTCTAACCGAAAAAATGGCAGGGCGTATAACCTGTACCTCTACTCTCCATTTGGGTACCACCATCCGGGTTTCTTTCCCCAAACTATAATTATTTTTCCAACTCCACAGCCTGTACCGGCACATCCCAATGGGCAATCAGCAACTCAAAACGGTGCTGTTCATCTTTCACCAATTTGTCAGCATCAGGATACAACTGCTTTTTATAGGTCTCTGTTAGATTCGGATCGAAGGCAGCCTGAACATTTTTGAAAACGAGGATCACTTTGAAGTCCCAGCGTCCTTCTTCCGTGCTGTGATAGCGTGGTTTTTCTGCTGTGACCTTTAAAAGGTCTCCCTTTTCAACAGCCTTCTTCAGCAGCGGATAGTGGTTCTTTTTCCAGAGTAGAATGAATTCTTCTGCATACCCCCAACGTACCTTGTAATAATTTTCCATTATGAACGATTCATCAGTGGTTTTGGCAGAAACACCCTGACCATAGGTTGCGGTACAGGTAAGCACGCCGAGAAGTAGCAATACACCGGGTTTGGCAAATAATGTTTTCATGACAGTGACTTTAGTTTTAGATTCACCTCTAATAACAGTAAATTAAATCAAGTCAAGTAAAATAAATAGGAGTTGCCCAAAAACCGTTGAATAGGCGTTCAATCGATAATTTTTGGGTTACTTGGCGGTGATTTTAGGGGGCATTGTTAATGGAGATCGCATGAAGTATCAAAAACTCCACCCGGAGGGGCCTTCCGTGTCTCGCCTGATCGCCGGTGCATGGCGTTGGCATACGGTTTCCTCCGAGGTAGTAGAGCGGTTGATCCGCACGTCCCTTGACAACGGGATAACGACCTTCGACCACGCTGATATTTACGGCGATCACGGCAACGAAAAGATTTTCGGTGATGTATTGCGGCAGCAGCCAGCCCTCCGCAGCAACATGCAACTGATCACCAAATGCGGGATCAAGTTCCCTTCAGCTCATCGCCCGGACACCAGGGTGAAACATTATGATACCTCGAAGGAACATATTGTATGGGCTGCTGAAAACTCCCTTCGCATGCTTGGGGCGGACAAAATCGATGTATTGTTGATTCATCGGCCCGACCCTCTTCTTCATCCGCAGGAAGTAGCAGAAGCATTCACACAGCTAAAACAACAAGGCAAGGCGCTTCATTTCGGAGTTTCCAACTTTACTCCGGCCCAATTTGAGATGCTGCAGGGTTATCTCCCTTTTCCACTAGTTACTAATCAAATCGAAATCTCTCTTTTCCTGCCTCAACCTCTCTTTGACGGCGCTGTCGATAACCTGATGAAGCACAGGGCCAGCGCTATGGCCTGGTCGCCGCTGGGGGGTGGAAAATTTATAGCCGGAGAAAATGAATCCAGCCGCCGAGTACTCGACGGCTTACATCAGTACGGTCATCGCTATCAGGCCAGTCCAAGCCAATTGCTATTGGCCTGGCTGCTAAAACATCCCTCCTCCCTATTCCCAGTGATCGGCACTACCAAACCGGAGCGAATTGCTGAAAGTGTTAAATCGCTGGATATCGTACTCGATCGGCAGGATTGGTTTGAGATGCTGAAGTGGGTCACGGGGAAAGATGTTGCATAGTGTTTCCCGCAGATCGCGCAGATTTACGCAGAGAGGAGCTCAGCGAAAATCAAGCCGGCAGAGGTGGATTTAATGGACGCATTCAAAAAAGAGCCTGTAAGAAAACAGCGCCATAGGACCGTCATCGCCGAAATCCGAGTAGTGCTCACAATCCAGTTTGCCACGGATCGCGCAAAGTCTCACGGAAGAATTCTGCGCAAATCTGCGCGATCTGTGGGAAACAATTACGCCGGAAAAGATTTCGCTTCCAAACCTTTCTCGCCTCATCTTTGTATTCTTACTTGCGCCCTGTTCGCGGCCCCATTTCATGTCAAAACCTGCTCCAGAGAAGAAAATACTTGACCTTACCGGGCATGAGTTCATCGAGGTGATCGGCGCGCGCGAGCACAATCTTAAGAATATCAGTGTCAATCTTCCGCGCAATCAACTGGTTGTCATCACCGGGATCAGCGGAAGCGGCAAATCATCACTAGCCTTTGATACCATCTATGCCGAGGGCCAGCGGCGGTATATGGAAAGTTTTTCTGCCTATGCCCGCAGCTTTATCGGCAACCTGGAACGCCCTGATGTAGACAAGATCAATGGGTTAAGCCCGGTCATCTCTATTGAACAAAAGACGACGTCACGCAACCCGCGGTCAACCGTGGGCACGGTGACGGAGATATATGATTTCATGCGCCTGCTGTACGCCCGCGCGGGGGAAGCATTTTCCTACCTGACGGGGGAGAAGATGATCCGCCAATCCGAAGACCAGATACTCGACAGCATCCTTGTTAATTTGAACGGTAAAAAACTGACCCTGTTGGCTCCGGTAGTGAAAGGCCGGAAGGGCCATTACCGCGAGTTGTTTGTTCAGATCCGTAAGCAGGGCTTTACCAAAGTTCGCGTGGATGGAGCGATTCAGGAAATCACTTCGAAAATGCAGGTGGACCGTTTCAAGATCCACGATATTGAAATTGTCATCGACCGCATTGTGGCGGACCGCAAAGACTTGGCCCGGATCAGCCAGTCGATCAATCGCGCAATGAAGGAGGGAAAAGGGGTGATCATGATCCTGGATGAGCAGGGAAAAGCCCATCATCTTTCCAAATTCCTGATGGATCCGAAAACAGGTTTGTCCTACGATGAACCTGCCCCAAACAATTTCTCTTTCAATTCGCCTTATGGCGCTTGCCCCGAATGCAATGGCCTGGGGCAAATAGAAGAGATAACAGAAGAGTCCGTGATCCCCGATAAAACAAAAAGCATCAGCCGCGGAGGGATCTTACCACTGGGTGAATACAGGGACATCTGGATCTTCAAAAAAGTAGATGCGATTTTGAAACGATACAAGCTTGCCCTCACCACGCCGATTCAGGATATTCCACGGGAGGTTATCAAGATCCTGCTCTACGGCGATGACGTCCCGGTGTCCGTCGCATCGGTGAAGTACCCGGGTACAGAATGGAATACCAAGTTTGAGGGGATCATCAGCTTTCTCGAAAAACTTCGTGATGAAGGATCGGAGTTTGCAAAAAAGTGGATGGTGGATTTTACGATTGTGAAAACCTGCCCGGAGTGCCACGGGGCGCGCTTGAAAAAGGAATCGCTGCATTTTCTGATCGATAAGAAAAATATTGCCGAACTCGCCGAACTCAACATTACGGCGCTCCGGAAGTGGTTTGAAGGTCTGGAGGACCGGCTCAACGACAAGCAACGTATTATAGCAACCGAGATTCTGAAAGAGATCCGGAAGCGCATTGGTTTCCTTCTGGACGTTGGGTTGGAATATCTGCATCTGAACAGGCCGTTAAGGACGTTGAGCGGAGGAGAGGCGCAGCGCATCAGGCTGGCCACCCAAATTGGCACACAGCTCGTGGGCGTACTGTACATTTTAGACGAGCCGAGCATCGGTCTGCATGCGCGCGATAACGTAAAGCTGATCAAAGCACTGAAAGACCTGCGTGATTTGGGCAACTCCGTTATCGTAGTGGAACACGACAAAGAGATGATGCTTGCTTCGGATCATATTATCGACATCGGACCCGGCGCCGGGAGGCACGGAGGGCACGTCGTGGCAGAAGGAGATCCTGCCTCCTTTCTGAAGGGGAAAAGCACCACCTCTGAATACCTGAGCGGAATGCTGAGGATCAAGTATTCAAAGGAAAGAAGGAAAGGAAGTGGCGAAAAACTTTCGTTGACGGGAGCGACAGGCAACAATTTGAAAAATGTCGAACTGCACTTGCCGCTCGGTACCTTCACGTGTATCACCGGTGTTTCCGGAAGTGGAAAATCGACCCTTATTCACGACACGTTATTTCCGATCTTAAACCAATATTTCTTTAATGCCCACACGGGTCCCTTGTCTTACAAAAATATAGAAGGATTGAAGTTGATTGATAAGGTGATAGAAGTTGATCAATCGCCTATCGGACGAACTCCGCGGTCAAATCCCGCCACCTACACCAGCGTGTTTACCGACATCCGCGATTTGTTTTCCCAGTTACCGGAATCGAAGATCCGCGGTTATAAGACCGGGCGATTCTCATTCAATGTAAAAGGAGGCCGTTGCGAAACCTGTGAGGGTGCGGGGCTGCGATTGATTGAGATGGAATTCCTGCCGGATGTATACGTGCAGTGCGAAACGTGTAAGGGCAAGCGGTACAATCGCGAAACGCTGGAAGTCCGCTTCAAGGGCAAGTCCGTTTCCGATGTATTGGATATGACGGTAGAGGAGGCGGTGACTTTTTTTGAACATCAACCCCGGATTTTGCGCAAGATTCAAACCTTAAATGAAGTCGGGCTGGGCTATATATCGTTGGGACAGCATGCCACGACGCTCTCGGGTGGAGAGGCGCAGCGGGTAAAACTGGCGACAGAATTATCTAAGCGCGATACGGGGAAGACCCTATACATTTTAGATGAACCCACGACCGGCCTGCACTTTCAGGACATTAGTCACCTGCTGGATGTTTTGCAAAAGTTGGTTGACAAAGGAAATACCGTATTGGTGATCGAGCATAATATGGACGTGATCAAATCCGCTGACCATATTGTTGACCTGGGCCCGGAAGGGGGTGAAAAAGGAGGAAGGATTATTGCGCTTGGGACTCCCGAGGAAGTCGCTAAGAATCCGGCCAGTTATACGGGAAGATTTTTGAAGGCGGAGTTGAATTAAACGGTAACTGATCTTTTTTCATTGCGTAAGTTTGTCGAGGGATGGTCAAGAAACAAAGGTTATACTGGAGTTTGCAGGTGGGAGGGTGGACGTTTTATGCTGTGGTGCAAATCGTCTTCAGCGTCCTGGCCTCGGATGAGCAGCGGGTAAGCGATCAGCGAGTCATTTTTCTTGCCTATGAAGCCATTCTGTGCCTCCTCCTGACGCATGGCTACCGGAATCGAATGAACCGCTGGAAGTGGATGGACCTCGGCATGATGCGCCTGATCCCCCGTGTTATTCTCAGTGTTTTTTGTCTTGGCGCCATCACGTACTTCTTACGGATACCGATTTCAATTCCATTGGGATTATACAATCAGGCAATTGCTTTTCACGTACAAAACATTCTGGGTCAATCTTTTTATTATGCCATCATATTCTTTTTGTGGTCTGCCTTATACTTTATTTACAATTACTTCGAGCGCTACAACAAATCGTTGAAGTTGGAGGCGTCGATGAGAGAAGTGGAGTTAACGAACCTGAAAGCACAGCTTAATCCGCATTTTATTTTTAACGCACTGAACAGCATTCGCGCACTCGTGGATGAAAATCCGACCAAGTCGAAAGAGGCCATTAACCAGCTTTCCAATATCTTGCGCAACTCCCTGGTGACCGAGAAAAAAGAGCTGACGAGCTTTGACGAAGAGTTGAAAATGGTGAAAGACTATTTAGGCCTGGAGAGCATCCGGTTTGAAGAGCGGTTAAAGATCGAGTTTGACATCGATCCGGAATCGAACCAATTCCGGGTGCCGCCATTGATGATCCAAACCCTTGTTGAGAATGGGATCAAACACGGCGTTTCCAAACTGAAAGTGGGAGGGGTAATCCAGGTAAAGACCCGCGTGGACCACGATTTTCTAAAGATTTATATTCGGAACAGCGGCCATTTCCACATCAATGGAGCCAAAAAACAACCTGGAGGACTGGGACTGGAAAACACCCGGCAGCGGCTTAAATTGATCTATGGGGATGAAGCGACGTTTAGAATATTGACTGAAAACGATAATTTTGTTTTGACGGAGATCATAATTCCACACTTATATTAACTTAAATTGTGTTATGAGAGCATTGATTGTAGATGATGAACGGCTGGCCCGTAAAGAGTTGATGAAATTGCTGGAAGAACATCCTTCTATTGAGGTAGTCGGTGAAGCTGCTAATGCGGATGAAGCCGATAAAATGATTGAGGAACTCAATCCGGACTTGCTGTTCCTGGATATACAAATGCCCGGGCAAACGGGGTTTCAACTTCTCGAGTCGTTGGACTCCGCTCCTTTGGTGGTGTTCACAACCGCCTACGACGAGTTTGCTTTAAAAGCATTTGAAGTAAATGCCCTCGATTATTTATTAAAACCGATCACGGCTGAGAGGCTCTCGGAGGCCGTGCATAAGATACACGAAAAGGAACGATCGAAAGCAGGCCGTGCCCATGATAAGAAGCTGGGACTAGACGACCAGGTTTTTGTTAAGGATGGAGACCGATGCTGGTTTGTAAGCCTGGCCAATATCCGTTTATTTGAATCGGACGGGAACTATATCAAAGTATATTTCGATACCAACCGGCCCATGATCCATAAGTCGTTGAATGCCCTGGATGAAAAGCTCGATGAGCGGGCCTTCTTCCGGGCCAGTCGCAAGCACATTGTCAACCTCAGTTGGGTGGAGGGTATTGAGCCGTGGTTCAATGGCGGGCTGATGGTGAAGCTTAAGGGTGGGGACAAAGTGGAGGTCAGTCGAAGACAGGCGGCGAAGTTTAAGGATATGATGAGTCTCTGATATTATTTTAAGATTTATGATTTAAATTGGTTAGGCAAGCATGAACTATGACCCCCCAATCCTAAACCTTGAATTTTAAATTTTAATTGAATTACTTCAAGACTAACTCCACTAACTCCTTCTCCACATTCCAATCCTTGGCTAATTTGAGCATGGCGGTGGCTTCCATTTCAGTGACATAGCCTTTGAGGTTGTTGGATTGCCACACCATATTGATCAGCTCCACGCGTTTTTCCTTGGTGTAGTCCCCGATAATGTCGTTAAGGTAAGCCCGGGCGCGGTCAAAGGCAGTAATATAATCCCGGGCTACGTAGTCCAGGGCCCATTTAAGTTCCTCGTGCGCATCCAGGGTTTGGGCGCTGTTCTCCAGGTCTTGTTTTTCCAACTCGTCCAGCCCGTGATAGTGGTAGATCACCGACTTAAGAAGCATGTACACTTTCTTTTCTTCCGACGTCATGGTCAAAATTAACTATTCAAAATAGATAATTTCTGTGAATCATTCTTCCCATCAACAAAAAGATCGGCGGCAATCTGATCCGCCAGCAGTTTTCCGGACCGGGTAAGTATTAATCTATTATTTTCAAGGGAGATCAGGCTTTTTTCCTGGAGTGTAGTAAGGTAGGCTTTGTTTTCCTGGAACACATCAAATTCAAAATTCGCTTTGATTTTTTCGAGGTCACAGCCCCAGACCGTTCGTAGGGTCGTAAAGAGGTATTCGTTGATCCGGTTTTCCCGCGTGAGTACTTCGCGCTCAAAGGGAACCGTGTTGTTTTCAATGGCTTTGCGGTACAATGAATTATTGCTGATGTTAAACTGCCGGCTTTCTCCATCATAGGAATGAGCGCTTGGTCCGATACCCAAATAGGGGACTTGCTGCCAATAGCTGGTGTTGTGGCGGGAATGAAATCCCGGTCTGCAGAAATTGGATATCTCATACTGTTCGTACCCGGCCGCCTGCATCATGTCCATCAACAGCTCAAACTCCCCGGCGGCGTTTTCCTCCGTTACCGGATGGAGTTGTCCTTTTTTTAGCCGTTGGCCAAAAGGGGTTCTTTTTTCAATCGTCAGGGCATAAGCAGAGATGTGTTCCGGTGAAAGCCGAAGTACGGTTTCAATATTCTTTTTCCATCTCTCCTGAGGTTGGCCGGGGATAGCATAGATCAAATCAACGCTTATGTTGTTGAATCCTTCCGATCGTGCAGCCGCGATACAACGTGTTGCCTCATCGGAATCATGAACCCGGTTGAGGAATTTCAAGATAGAATCATCAAAAGACTGAATGCCGATGCTCAGCCGGTTGATCCCCCGCTGCCTTAGTTCCGCCAATTTTTCTTTGCTCAAGTCATCCGGATTGGCCTCCAGCGAAATCTCCGCGTGATCGGCTATGGAATAGATTGAACGAATGCCCTCAAAAATAATTTCCAATTCACTTTGGTGGAGCAGGGAAGGCGTACCTCCTCCAAAATAAATCGTGGAGAGAACGCTGTCCCGGAGGTAGCCTTTCTGCAATTTCAACTCGGCGGACATGGCCCTGATTAACTCCAGGTGATTGTCCGGGCTGGTGGAGAAGTGAAAATCGCAATAATGGCAGGCTTGTTTGCAATAAGGTACATGAAGATACAGTCCGGCCATCGCGCTTGCGTATTCTGGAACAAAGTTAGTCTAATCCTTTTTATGGTTCGGTTATGCCGATCCATTCCGATATTTTTGGCACCGGAATGAGCCGCCTTCGTATCTACGTCATTATTTTATTGGGTCTCCCCGTGCAAACGGTATTCGGCCAATCGGAGAATGCATTGGTTAAAGATCTTCGGGAAGAATGGATGGTCCTGGACCATACGCTGTACCGGAAAATGAATAACGATGCCGTTAAAGCTGTTTACTTTTCCCTGGATGCCAATTCATGGAAAGGCGACTTTCTCAGGGTGGCAGACGATGAACCCTTCGCCATTTTCATCAATCAAAAGCTGGTAGCTGAAAAGGATCGCGGACCGGTAACGTTCCGGATTGACAGTTTAAATGCGTTGTACAGCACACCGATGGTGATCAGTATTTTTCAGAAAAGGGGAGTCCGTTCACTGTCGACCACGATTCTTTCTTCGTCGCCTGCCGTTCCGACGTTTGATCAAACCCTCTTTCCCCGTAAAGAAAACTTCTTTTTGAATTTCGCTTTGATCACGGTGTTGCTTGTATCCATCTATTTGGCTTTTCTTATGGGTACCAATCCCCGGTTGACATTCGATTACCTCAATGCCTCCAAATTATTTTCAGTTCAAGAGCGCGAGGAGAATCTTCTGGCCAGCCGGGTCACGTCGCGGGTCAATTTATTATTTTATCTCTTTTGCTGCCTGTTCTCTTCGATTACGTTGCTGGTGGTTTTTCATTTGACTAAAGATGTTGTTCCGTTGGCACATCATTTTCCAATCCGTTCCACAGGGGAAGGCTTTTTTCAGTGGATCAGATTATCCATCGTCATGGCAATCATTTTGATTGTGAAAATGGCCATCGTGTTTGTCTTCTCCGATCTGTTCAAGATAAAGGATGTTGCCGCCATTCAATATTTCCACTTTATCCGCGCGTTGATCCTGGCAGCGGGATTGATTACCGTCTTTAGTATGTTGAATTTTATCTTCAAGGGTCCCATGGGAGCACTTCATTTGATCCTGCTGAAAACGGGAGCTGGTGTTTTGGTCCTTTCCGCCGTCATGATGTACTTAAAATTATTGCGGCTAACGCGGTACCATTTTTTTCATTTATTTTCCTACCTTTGCGCATCGGAAATTATTCCGTTGGTGATCTTACTAAAGGTCTTGTTGTATTAAGCCTGAACCGATTCGTGTGGATATGACTGAAACTGCCAATGACAGGATGCGCAAGGTGAAAAGCATCCTGGTCACTCAGGAGGCACCCCCCGATGTAAATTCTCCGTATCTCAAACTTGCGCAAAAATTCAATCTGAAGATTGATTTCCGGCCGTTCATTCAGGTAGAGCCGGTGCCGGTAAAAGAGTTTCGAAAGCAGAAGATCGATATCCTTGCCCATTCGGGAATTATTTTCACCAGCCGGAATGCGGTGGATCATTTTTTCCATATTAGCAAAGAGTTAAAATTGGAAATGCCGCCTGAAATGAAGTATTTCTGCATCTCCGATCAGACCTCCAATTACCTGCAGAAATACATCGTCATCCGCAAGCGTAAAATTTTTACCGGATTAAAAAATGCACAGGAGTTGCTGGAGATCATAAAGAAACATAAAAACGAAAAATTTCTTTTCCCGTGCTCGGACATTCGCAAAAATGATATTCCGGATTTTTTGAGGGAAAACGGATTCAATTTTACCGAGGCTGTTATCTATCACACCATCGCTGCTGATCTGAGCGATTTGAAAAATGTTTATTACGACATCCTTGCTTTTTTCAGTCCCTCCGGAATCAATTCCCTCCTCGTCAACTTTCCCGACTTTAAGCAAAACAGTACCCGCATCGCCGCCTTTGGCCCGACGACGGCAAGGGCCGTAAAGGATTCGGGACTCGTGTTGGATATCGAGGCACCTCTTCCGAATGCCCCCTCCATGACCGGGGCCCTGGAGTTGTACATTAAAAAAGCCAACGGCATCAAATAATAACTCATTAACCCTTACGTTTTTGCGATAACGCACATTTTATTACACTTTAATTACATCCGGATTGAAAGTGTGACGTGAAATGCCTTATCTTTAAAACCGGTTTTGAAAATGAAATGCTGAAGAGAGTACCCTGGTTTGCATCCTTGTTGACGCTGATAGCCTGGCAATCCTTTGCCCAGCAAGATCCGCAGTTTACCCAGTACATGTTTAATACAATGTATTACATCCGGCGTATGCAGGAGTGGAGGGAGTTACCAAATTAACAGCTATTCATCGCAGTCAATGGCTGGGGTATCAGGCCACGAACGGTGGAGGGGGAGCTCCCACTACTCAAATCTTAAGCCTGACGGCTCCGATCTATAAAATAAACAGCGGATTCGGAGCATACATTGTCAATGATCGGCTGGGCCCTCAAACGAATCAGGAATTACAAGTTTCCTATGCTTATCATTTGGGAATTAAAGATGGCAAGTTGAGCCTGGGGGTTCGCGCCGGGGTTTTTTCTCAGACGATCAATGCGACCCTGTATCGGGCGCTTCAAAATCCCGATCCTGCG
>Ga0193722_1000065_pt1 | contig 22606 bp, 21 predicted proteins | sample H2m1metaG_FD_143044 | JGI IMG/M metagenome (GOLD analysis project Ga0193722, IMG submission 143044) | Soil microbial communities from a riparian zone of the East river system, Colorado, United States - H2m1 | ecosystem: Environmental > Terrestrial > Soil > Riparian zone | place: USA: East River...
GCCGTCCAATCCGCCGGCGCTTTTTCTACGAACTGATCGAGTTCGACAATCTTGCAAGTAGCAGCGATCTCTAATCCATCCTTCGAAGCTTGAAGAGAAGGCCACTTGAGCGTCTCAAGATCAATGAGTGTGTGGGTGCGTATCTGCGGTTCCGAAAAGAGCCATGTTCCGCCGGCAAGCCACGCAAAACCATCTTCCCATTTTGTGACTGCATCCGCACTGGCGGGCCGCAGAACCTCAGTGATTGTGTTTAAGTCCATCGATTCAGGGGGAAAGGAAAATTATGTTTATCGAGAGATGGTAAAGATATGAAGGAATATCCATTCTAGCGAGGACTAGCCGATCACGACCGCGCAGGTTCCCCCGGATTCCAAAGCAGGCCCATGAGCGCCAAAAGGATGTTGGTGGCTGAGCCGAAAGCTTTCCGGTTGTTCTTCGGCGTGTTCTCTTGTCCAGTCCTGCTCACCATGCGGCACTCACATATGACCCTAAAAATCAGATCGGTTCGTGACAAATTGTAGAAACAACAACAGCTGGTGCCAGAAAAAAGTAGCAGGAGATTTTTACCAACGTTAGTCCGCAAACCGCTGCATTGGGGGTGGCGTCGATCCTGCAGAAATTTCTTGCGCGCGACGCAGTTAAGTTACAAGGTCGCAGCGCAATGAGCACGTTCGCGCGTTCAACAAATCATGGACGCGCGTTTGTCGCGACTTGCGTTTTTGCGGCATTTGTCTGGGCACTCGCGTTGAGTGTTTCGCCGCATTTGCACCAGCGCGTCCACGCGGATGGCAATCGCCCGGATCACATTTGCGCGGTTACACTGATTGCGACCGGCAGTTATGATCATGCTGCACAGCCCCCGCTAATCAGTGCGCCTGATCTCCTTGCTCAATTTGAAACAGTTTCAGCGCTGAGCTCGATCTGGGTTCAGCGGCTTTTTCTCAAGGCGCACATCTTCGCGAACGCGCCGCCTGCTCGCGCTTAAGCACGTCGGGCCTGTCGCCGTCGCCCTGCGGGCGACGCGGCGCGCGGGTGATTGAAACCTTAGGGCTGCGCGTCGCACAGCGACACGGTTACAGCAGTTTCGTGCAAGCAGCCGTTTGCCGTTTTGCCTCACAGATTCGTCAGGAGGCATTCGTTAGGCAACCGAACCATTCAATTTTGAAAATCAATGTCCAAAACAATTCCAAATGAAAAAAGTTTTAACTGCAGCTACCATGCTGTTTTTCTGGGCACGCGTTGCCATGGCGCAAAATCCTGCGCCAGCCAGCGCGAGTCCGACACCGTCGCCATCACCTGGCGTAGCTGAAGCCGAACGCGTCGTTGTCAGTGGCGGCGCGATTGAGCAGAGCGAGACCGATAAAGCTCAATCAGTCACGATTCTCACTGAAGATAATCTAAAGTTGCAAACAGCGCCGACGCTGGGTGACACGCTCTCGACGCAACCCGGCATCGGTGGAACCGATTTCACTGCTGGGGCCAGTCGTCCCGTCATTCGCGGCCAGGCAGATAACCGCGTCCGCGTTCTCAATAACGGCACCGAGGTCTTCGACGTCTCGAATCTGAGTCCTGATCACGCCCCTAGCGTCAGCACGTTGCTTAGCCAAAGCATCGAGGTTGTGCGCGGTCCGGCAACAATTCTGTATGGCTCAGGCGCCATTGGCGGTGTCGTGAACGTGACGGACAACCTGATCCCCGTCGAGCAACCGGCTGAGCGCCTCAGCGGCGAAGTCGATGGCCGATTCGACAGCGTCGACCTTGAGCGCAGCGGGGCCGTGGCTTTGACGCTTTCGCCTTTCCAGCATTTCGTTATCCATGCGGAAGGATCGATCCTTCGCACGGATGACCGGAGCATTCCCGGTTTCGCGCTCGATCAGCGCATTCGCGCAGAGCTCGCACCCGAACAGCGGCACGATAACGGATTTGGTGGCAATCCGTTCGGCACTGTGCCGAACACGTTCGTAAAGACGAAAGATTTCGGTATTGGCGCGTCGTACGTGTGGAACAAGGGCTATATCGGCGCTTCATACAGCCGGTTTCTGTCAGAGTACGGTGTCCCCGACGATCCTGAAGTGGACGAGCCCGGTGTTCCACCCGAGCGCGTTCATCTCAATGTGCGGAAGGACCAGTACAATGTGCGCAGTTCGATTATCGATCCGCTGCCATGGTTTTCAGTCGCGAATTTGAAATTCGTTTACACCGATTACAAGCATGACGAGATCGACAACAACACAGTCGGCGCAACTTTCAAGACGCACGGGGTCGATTCGCGTATTGAACTGGTGCACCAGCCGATCGGCCCTTTTGAAGGTTCAATCGGCTCGCAGGTATTTTACAAGGCGCTCTCTGTGCTGGGTGGGGAAGCTTTCTTGCAGCCTACCGAAAACCTGGCTGTTGCCGGATTTATTTTTGAGGAAGTGAAATTAGCTCCAGTGCGGCTTCAATTCGGCGCGCGCGTCGAGCACGATTCGGTCTCCATCGATTCAAGCGATCCCGAACTCACCTCGCTGACGTCACCCAGTCAAAAGAATCAGGATTTCGTGCCGGTCAGCGGTGCAGCGGGCGCGATCTATGATTTCGCTAAGGACTGGCAGCTCGCGCTCAATCTCACATACTCGCAACGCGCGCCGACGCCGGAAGAACTTTTCGCGCGCGGGCCGCACGACGCCACGTTTCAATTCATCATCGGAGATCCAAACCTCGATGTGGAAATAAACCGCAGTGTCGATCTTAGCCTGCGAAGAACCGCTGGCCGCGTCACGGGTTTCATCAACGGTTTTTACACGAGCTACGATGGATTCATTGACTTCAACCCAACTGGTCAGTTCGAAGACGGTTTGCAGGTTTTCGTTTACACGCCGAAAAACGCGACATTCTACGGCGGCGAAGGTCGCGTCGATTTTCACCTGCTCCCCTTGGAACTGACAAGGCTAAGCGAGACGTCCGACGCAAAGTCGGTGAAAAACGTAATCATGGGAGGGCAAGAAACCACGCAGAAAAATCCCAACGATCTTTATCTGCGGCTACAGGCCGACTACGTCCATGCTGAAGACAGCAGCGGCGAACCGCTCCCGCGCATCACACCGTTCCGATATGGAGTTTCACTCAACTACGAGAGCGAACACTGGACTGCGAGCATCGAAGGCTGGCGAGTGGACGCCCAGAATAGCGTCGCTGAATTTGAAACACCCACGCCGGGTTACACGTTTCTGAACGCGAGCGTTGGGTACAAGTTCCAGTGGGGACGCACTTACAATTATGTTTATGCGCGCGGCACTAATCTATTGGATGCAGAAGGGCGCGATCATCTTTCGTTCCTGAAAGAAGTGTTGCCCTTACCCGGGCGCGGCGTAGTCGTCGGCCTCCGCACGACGTTTTAATTGGATGGCCAACTTCGCTGACTCGGCCAGCAGGTGCCAGCAAGCGCGATAGCTTTCCGTTAGCGGTTTGACAAGCTCACACCACGTGATCCGGTTCTTGCCGGCACGGATGCGCGGCATCACCGCGCTCGAGCTGGATGGTGGCGTGACCGATACCGAACCGGTGCGCAAGTTCATTACAGACGCAGGCAAGCATCCCATCATCGATCTCGGCATCCGCCTTGACCAGGTGCGCGCTAAGCGCCGTTTCCGTGGTGCTCAGTGCCCAGATATGCAGATCGTGCACAGCGGTGACGCCGGCCTGTGTTTCCAAGTATTCGCGTACGGCTTCCGGATCAACATTCGACGGAACGATGTCGAGTGCCATAGCCATTGAATCCCGCAATAATCCCCATGTGCCCCAAACAATGACGACGTTGATGGCAAGACTCGCCACTGGATCGATCCAGTGCCATCCGGTGAAGATGATCACCATTCCCGCAACTACGACTCCGGCGGAAACGCCCGCGTCGGCGGCCATATGCATAAATGCGCCTTTTACGTTGAGATCACCTTTGCGGCCGGAAAAGAACAACATTGCCGTCGCCATATTGATCACGATTCCAATAGCAGCGACGATCATGACAGTTTTACCGCCAACCTCGCCCGGATTGCTGAAACGCCGGATCGCCTCCCACGTGATCGCGCCGACAGCAATCAGCAAGAGGATCGCATTTGCAAGCGCCGCCAGAATGGACGAACGACCAAGGCCGTACGTTCGACGAGTAGTTGGTCGTGTTTTGGCCAGATAGCTCGCGCACCATGCGAGAAGCAGCCCCAGCACATCGCCGAAGTTGTGCCCCGCGTCCGCGAGTAACGCGAGCGAATGCGAAACGATTCCAAAAGAAATCTGCGCGATGACGTACGCGATGTTTAGTCCCGTGCCGATCGCAAACGCTCTTCGGAAATCTTTCCCTTCCTGTGGACGCGAACGAGCTCCATCCCAGTGTTCGTGTTCGAGTTTGCTCATGATTCGCTCATTCGCGACGTTTCGCCTGCCATCCATGCATGCTATTTAACGCCGCCATCTTTTGTGATCTCGATCGTAAAATAGACGGATTACGGCCTGTGAAAACTTCTTTGCCATAATAGTTCCGGCGGAAGCAAAAATCTTTGGCGGCACTCATTCGCTCGCCTCGGTATTGGCTCTTATTCTCTAACTCCGCATGGCTAATTCGCCAACCATCACTCGGATCTTCTTGACGACTAAGCTACGTTCTACTGCGAAAAGCAAAGGCTCGCCCCGATTCTATCGGCAGGTGTTGATCTGCGATGGCATCCGAAGCTTCGGCGAGAGCAAAATGATGAATAATCAAATGATCCTGTGGCAGGTGGTCGCGGCTTATGTTTTCGCCCTTGTCGGTGGAGGGATCAGTACCTCGTTGCACTTGGAGCATAGGCCCCTTTGCGCGCTCATCAGCTTCGCGGCGGGAACGCTTCTGGGGGTCACGCTCTTTGCAATTTTGCCCGAAGGTCTGGACGACAGCGGCGCATGGCCAGTAGTCGCGGCCGCAGCTAGCGGATACGTGTTGTTTCTCTTTATCAGCAAGTATGTCCATCATGTTTGCCCTGCCTGTGCTGCCAGCCATTTCGACGCCGATGCCACACGGCACTTCAGCGAGATCGCCACAGCGCTCATTATTGCATTGGCGATTCACAGCACGACCGATGGTTTGGCCTTGGGCATTCAACAGGAAGCGCCCACAACAGACGCGACAAAATGGTCACTCTTCTCCGCTCTGTGCGTTCACAAAGTCCCTGAAGGTCTGGCGCTCGGCAGTCTTTTGATCGGTGCAGGACTGCGGCGCTCGACCGCGCTCGGGTGGGTTGCGGCTGTTGAGGCAACTACGCTCGTCGGCGGGGTGATCGGTATGTTGTGGCTGGGGAAAGTTTCGACTTTTTGGCTTGGCTTGATCATGGCGCATGTTGGCGGCGGATTTCTTTATCTGGCCACGCACGCTGTGGTTGGAGAAATGCTGAAGCATGGCAAAAAACTTGTGCTGACAAGCTTTTCGATAGGGGTAGGACTGATCGCGGCTCTCAATATCGGCTTAAGGGCGATTGGCTAGAGCGCCGCGTTGCGCTTCGCACAGCGAAGCGGCTAAAGTGATACGTGCATTCCTTTCGTTACCGCGACGGGCATCTCTACTGCGAGGATGTCGATCTTGCCCGTGTGGCAAAGGAGCTCGGCACGCCGATTTATGTTTACAGCGCAACAACAATTCTCGATCACTACACACGCCTCGATGCGGCGCTCGCGCCGTTGGACCACCTCATTTGTTATGCAGTCAAAGCAAACTCAAATGGCGCGATCCTGAAGTTGCTGGCGGGCGCGGGCGCAGGTTTTGACATCGTTTCGGGCGGCGAACTTTATCGCGTACTCGCCGCTGGTGGCGATCCCGCCAAGTGCACGTTCGCAGGGGTGGGCAAGTCGTGTGAGGAAATCGAATATGCGCTCGAGCAGCGCGTTTGCAGCTTCAATGTCGAGAGTGAAGCGGAACTGGACCACATCGATCGCATCGCCGGGGCAAAAGAGACACGCGCGCCAATTGCATTGCGCGTGAATCCCGATGTCGATTCGCATACGCATCAGTACATCTCAACCGGCTCGCACGAAAATAAGTTCGGTATTGCGCTGGATCGCGTCGCTGCGGTTTACGAGCAAGCCGCCAAAATGCCCAACCTCGAGATTGTTGGCGTGCAAATGCACATCGGCTCGCAAATTGCAGAGGCGAAGCCCTTCGCAAGCGCGATCGGAAAAGTGGCGCCGATCGTGCGCGAGCTGAAATCAAAATACGGAATCAAATTCCTCAGCATTGGTGGCGGCATGGGAATTGTTTACCAACGCGCACTGGAGAGCGGATCAGGCAAATGGTGGCACGAGCACAGCAGCGATTCGTTTGCGTTCAGCGTCCGCGATTACGCTGGGGCAATTGTTCCGCCCTTGCGCGAGCTTGACATTCGTATCCTGGTCGAGCCTGGCCGTTTTCTTGTAGGAAACGGTGGCGTATTGCTGACTCGCGTGCGTTACATCAAAAAAACAGGCGCGAAGAAATTCGCCATTGTCGATTCCGGCATGAACGACCTGATTCGACCCGCGCTTTATCAGAGCTATCACGAGATCGTGCCGGTTGCGGAACCGAGCAAGACCAAGAGCACCGAGAAGATCGATATTGTCGGGCCGGTATGCGAGTCAGGCGATTTCTTTGCGCTGGATCGGGAGATGCCGGAGCTCCATGAAGGCGATCTGGTCGCCATCATGAGCGCCGGCGCATACGGATTTGTGATGGCTTCGAATTACAATTCGCGTCCGTTGCCGGCGGAAGCGCTGGTTCGCGGCGGTGGGTTTGCGCTGATTCGCAAGCGGCAAACGTGGAAGGATCTCGTGCGCGATGAGATCGGTCCCAAGTAGTAGGGATCGCAGGTGCGGGAGGCCATCGGCGAATGAATGCGAGCCCTTGGCGAGCTCGAAGATCGCGCCCTGCCACTTGCGTAATCTGGCGTCCCGCATACATAGTTCCCTGCTTTCGATGATAAAACGTCTCTTGCTCGTTTCTTGTTTGTCGATGTTCGCGCTTGGCTCACAAGCGGCAGCCCCAGTATCGGGCGAATACATCATTCTCGTTGGCGGACCATCCATGTACCAGTGGGAAAAGTACAAGACTTATCCGCATGATCATTGGTGGGCGAACTTTGTCCGGGCTGCCCGTTTACGCACCGAACAATTACGAACCGAGCTCGGGCCGGACGCAAAGATCACCTGGCTCATTTACCGGCAGGGTTATGAGGACCGCGCCAAACAGGAAAAGCAGGATCTGATCAGCCTTATTGGCACCGTGCGTGACAAACTTAATATCAACCTCATCTGGTTTGGCCCCGGCGAAGCGGTGATCAACTATCTGAACAACGGCGAGCCGCGAGATCAGGTGAAGATCATCGGCTTTGAATATTTCGGCCACTCGAACCGGGCGTGTTTCATGTTCGATTACAGCAACAACATCGACAGCGCCTGTAAGTCGTGGTTGCACGAAAACGACCTGACCAAGATCAGTCGCCGTATTTTCGCCCGTCACGCTTACGCCAAGAGCTGGGGCTGCCACACCGGGGAAGAAATGTCGAAAAAATGGTTCGCTGCCACAGGCGTCCGCATGATCGGCGCCGTCGGAAAGACGCAATACATGATGGAAGAGCTACCGGTGCTCGTTTCGTCGACGGACAAGTGGGTTAACTAAATTTCGGATTTCGGATTTAGGATTTAACATCGCGAGCACGCGATGAATTTCGGTCGGCTCTCGGCTCTTTATCACCAGTTGGGCTTTTGTCGTTCCAAGCGAAGTCGACGAAACTCTCGAAACTATTCTGAATGCGGCGATTCTGCCTATTGGTTATGAAGTTCCTGGAATTATCAACGCTCTATCATCAGCCGCTCTTCGACCTGATTTCGCAAAGCCGGGCTGTTCATCTCGAGCTTTGGCGTGGTGAAGAGGTGCAGCGCTGCAGTTTGCTTAGCATCAAGACCGGCGGTTGCAGCGAAGACTGTGCTTATTGTGCGCAATCCGCTCGTTATTCAACCGGCATCGAGCGTGAGGATTTGCTGTCCCTGGAAGATGTTATGACTGCCGCCCACAGGGCGCGCTCGCAAGGTGCGACGCGGTTTTGCATGGGCGCAGCCTGGCGCGGCGTGCGCGATGGTTCGGAAAAATTTGTGCGGGTGCTGGAGATTGTCCGGGGAGTAAGCCAGCTCGGAATGGAAGTATGCGTGACGCTCGGCGAAATCGGTTCCGTGGAAGCGCGAAAACTTAAAGCCGCTGGAGTCACAGCCTACAACCATAATCTCGACACTTCTCCCGAGTTTTATCCCGAAATTGTGAGCACGCATACATTTCAGGACCGGCTCGACACCATCGCCGCAGTGCAGGAAAGCGGCATGTCGGTTTGTTGCGGTGGGATTCTGGGCATGGGAGAAACGGAGACGGACCGGCTGCGAATGCTAGAGGTCTTGAGCAACCTCGATCCGGCTCCCGAAAGCGTGCCGATCAACTGTTTAATGCCGATGCCTGGCACGCCGTTGGCCGAGCAATCTCCGGTGGATATCTTTGAGCTGGTTCGTCTGATTGCTGTAACACGAATCGCGCTGCCGAAGGCGCGAGTTCGCCTGGCAGCCGGGCGCACCCGGCTTTCGCGCGAGGGTCAGGCACTTTGCTTTTTCGCAGGCGCAAATTCGATTTTTTATGGCGACAAACTTCTCACCGCGAAAAATCCAGCAGCCGATATGGATGTCGCTCTTCTGCGCGAGCTCGGGCTGCAGCCTCAAGAAGTGACGGCTTCGTAGCTGTCGTTCTTGGTCGCCAGGAGCCAAGATTTAGATCGACATGGGAGAAGCGTTTTGCGATGAAGCCTTTCGGGCTCGATGGGACTAAACAAGAACCTCAACCGAAAGAGATTATGGACTGGAAAAAATTCTTTGTCGCATTCGTTGCGGCATTTGGTTTCATCTTCGTGTTTGGATTTCTCTGGTACGGCAAGCTGATGCATGGCGTGCATCAGGAAGTCCCTGCGCTTTGGCGCCCCGAAGCAGAGTTTGGCAATCATTTTTCGTGGCTCATTTTTGGCCACATTGTGATGGCGTTCTTTCTTACCCTGCTTTGCTCGAAATTTGTGCCTGCAGGTGGCCCGGGTCCCTGCGCGCACCTGGGCATTTTGGTGGCGCTCGTTTATGTCGGCAACGACTTCATCATGTACGCAGTGCAGCCGATAACGATGAAAATACTCTGCGGCTGGATTGTGGGCGACCTGATTATGTTCGGCGTTGCCGGCGCAATCATTGGCACTATTTATAAGGCCAACTCACCGTTAGCAAGTCAGATTCCAAATTCATGAAACGATTCGTCCTCGCGTTCATTGCGGCGTTTATCTTCATCTTCTTGTGGGGATGGTTCTATAACGGCACGCTGCTGAAAGATGTTTTTGCTGAGGCGCAAAGTCTCTTTCGACCCCGGGAAGAAATGATGGGCCTGTTTCATTGGATCATTATCGGTCAAGCGGGTTTGGCACTGTCTTTCGTCATGATTTACGCCAGCGGTTTCGCCGGCGGCGGAATCGCGGCGGGCGTTCGGCTCGGAATCATGTTGGAGATTTTGGCGGTCAGTGCGCGTTGCGCGTTCTACGCGACGCAACCATTTCCGGCAAAGCTTCTGGTGCTGATAAGCATCGGCGGCTTCATCGAAATGATCGTTACAGGCGTAATCGTTGGCGCAATTTACAAATCAGCGGCTGCGCGAACGTCTTAACGACGGAATCACGCCGCTCGTAGCGTTGCAGAGGCGGGTTGGGCGTTAGACTTTTGCTCATGTCACCACAGACTCCCGCGGTTCTCGATTATCGTATGCCCGCGGAATGGGAACCGCACGTGGCAACGTGGCTTTCATGGCCACGGCGCGAGGGGATTAGCTTTCCAGACTCCTTCGATCGTGTGATGCCGACCTTGCGCGCAATGGTCGAAGCCCTGATCGAATCCGAACAGGTTTGCATTAATGTTTGCAATCCCGCTGATGAAGCTGCTGCACGCGAAGCCCTCCGCGGATTGCGCTTCGAGCGAATCTCGTTTTACAAGGTGCCCACAAACGAGCCGTGGTGCCGCGATCACGGCCCGATCTTTCTGACGCGTACTGCTGACCCAAAGCTTGCGGTAGTGGATTGGGAATACAACGCGTGGGGAAACAAGTATCCGCCGTTCGATCTCGATGAACTTGTGCCAACGCGTATCGCTGAAATACTCAATGTTCCGATCTTTTGTCCCGGAATGGTTTTGGAAGGCGGCTCCATCGATGTGAATGGCTCGGGCGCGCTGCTTACCAGTGAGTCATGTTTGTTAAACAAGAATCGAAATCCAAATCTGTCGCGTCAGGAGATTGAGCAGCACCTGCGGGATTATCTGGGAGTTCGCGATATTCTGTGGCTCGGCGACGGCATCGCCGGTGACGATACCGATGGCCACATCGACGATCTCGCGCGTTTTGTTTCCGAGAGAATGGTTGTGACGGTCGTCGAAGAAAATCGTGACGACGAAAATTACGAGGCACTTCAGAAAAATCTCGCCCGTCTGCAGGCAATGAAAATCGGCGGTCGTTCGATTGAAGTCATCACACTTCCAATGCCGAAGAAGATCATGCGCGAGGGCCTGCGGCTACCGGCTAGCTATGCGAACTTCTACATCGCAAATACCTGCGTGCTTGTGCCGACGTTCGCCGATTCTACCGATGAAACAACGCTCTCGATCCTGCGCGAATGTTTTCCAAATCGTCACGTCATCGGGATCGATTGCCGCGAACTGATTTGGGGCCTAGGCGCATTTCATTGCCTCACGCAACAACAACCAGCGGTATGATTCCTATAATGTCGCCTCTATGAGCGGCGAGTGATTCGCGGGTCACAGACCGCCCACTACAAGTTCAATCGGCTGTCGGCCCCGGTTTGTATCCGCTTTTTAGAATTGCGTCCTGAAGATCGGGCGGGTGCGTTTTGCGCGCGTCAAACGTGACGATGATGCGCTCATGCTTCAGGTCGACTTTTACATCGTTTACGCCGGCAATTTTCTTCAGCAACGGTCGTAGCTTGCGCACGCATTCGTCGCAATCTTCGCCTTCGGTAGCGATCTCAATCGTTTCCAGGACTGCGTGATCGGCTCGTTCAGGATTGAACGGATCGGCCGGGTCGGGCTCGTTTGGTCGTGCAGGATCCATTGTTCTTTGACCTTTCCTTAACTAACGTGCGACACCCATGTAGCGGTCGCCTTGGGCATTCTGTCGTCCTGAACGGAGTGAAGGATCGCACGAAGCATTGCGGAGTTTCGTTGCAATCAGTGTGATCCGGACTTCGTTGCCGAAGTCCCTCGCTCCCCGCGGGATGGCAGTGTGGCCGCCTCGCGCACTACCGGTTGAAGCGCCTCCCAAACCGTTTCGGCAAGAATCTTTTGGCCAGCGACGTTTGGATGAATTCCATCAGACAAATTCATTGCTGGATCGCCTGCTACGCCTTGCAGGAGGTAGGGCACCAGCGCCGCTCCGTTTTTGGACGCTAGATCACTGAATATCTTGCCAAACGAGGAAACGTAATCGTCGGCCGCATAATTGGGTAGCTGCATTCCCGCGACCAAGACACGCACATTTGGGTTTCGGGCTTTCACTTTATCGATGATCCGCTGAAGATTGCTTCGAATTTGATCTACGGGCACTCCTCGAAAGGCGTCGTTGATTCCAAGCTCCAGGATAAAGATGTCGATCCTGTGTTTCAGATGAGCCGGTAGACGCTCCAACCCGCCTTCCGTGGTGCCGCCGGCCGCGCTGGCATTAATTACCATAAAATTCAATCCCGCAGCGCGTAACTTCTTTGCGATTAGCATCGGGTAGGCTTCACTTGGCGCCACGTCGAAACCCTGAGAAAGACTATCACCGAGGACCAGGATTGTTTTCGCCCGGCTGGCATAAACGGCCTCGCCAGATAAGATCAACGAAGTAACGCAGAACAGAGCGACCCAGCTTCTCACAATGAAATGCTGAACGCTTAACCTCCAGCTCTCAACTCCGAAAGGTTTTCCCAGTTGGACGTTGAAGGTTTTCCGCGTAACCGTTTAACTCTTCAACCCTTTAACGCTTTACTTTTTCTATGGCCAATTACGCAATCAACGGTTTCGGGCGCATCGGACGCAACGTCCTTCGCGCGATGACGCAAACACAAGTCGAGCAAGTCCTCGCCATCAATGATCTCACAGACACGCACACCCTCGCTCATTTGCTCAAATGGGATTCGGTGCACGGCAAATTCGATGGAAAAATCGGTTACGACGATGAGAACATCATTGTGCGTGGTCACAAAATTAAAATTTTGAAGGAGCGCGACCCGGCGAACCTGCCTTGGAAAAAACTGGACATTGATGTTGTGCTCGAGTCGACCGGGTTCTTCACCAGCCGCGACAAAGCCGAACTGCATCTAAAAGCAGGCGCTAAACGAGTGCTGATCAGCGCGCCAGCAAAAAACCCCGACGCGACGATTTGCATCGGTATCAACGACAATATCTACGACCCTGGGAAAGATAAGATTGTTTCCAATGCCAGCTGCACTACCAACTGCCTTGCGCCGATGGCAAAGGTTTTGCATGACAAATTCGGCATCACGCACGGGTTCATGAGCACGATCCATAGCTACACGAATGACCAGCGCATCCTCGATTTCCCGCATAGCGATCTGAGACGCGCTCGAGCGGCGGCGATCAACATCATTCCTTCGACTACAGGGGCGGCCAAAGCGATCGGCGAAGTGATTCCGGATTTGAAAGGGAAACTGAATGGCGGCTCCTTTCGCATCCCAACTCCCGACGGATCCGTCACGGATCTCACCGCCGCGCTGGAGAAGGACGCGACCGTCGATGCAATCAATGCCGCATTCAAAGAAGCTGCGTCGGATAAAAGCTACAAAGGCGTGGTCGAATACAGCGATGAAGCGCTCGTTTCGCAGGACATCGTGGGCAACCCACACTCCTGCATTTTCGACAGCCAGTTAACGCTGACGCTTGGCAATCGGTTCGTGAAAGTCGTGGGCTGGTATGACAACGAATGGGGCTATAGCAATCGCTGCGTAGAATTGATGGAAATGCTGGCGAAATAGGGCGCTGTAATCTTGCTCGTGCTGCTGCTCGTAATCGTTTTCAATTAGGAAATGACGAAGCTTTCACTGCGTGATCTCGATGTGCGCGGAAAGCGTGTGCTGGTGCGGGTGGACTTCAACGTGCCGACTGAAATGCGCGATGGCAAAATTGGAATCAGTGACGATACGCGGATTCGCGAAAGCCTCCCCACCATCAACTACCTGCGAGAACACGGCGCGAAAACGATTCTGATATCGCATTTTGGCCGGCCCAAAGGGAAGCCAGTTGAAAAATATTCACTTCGTCCGATCGGCGATTATTTGCACACGCTGATTCACCATCCGGTCATTTTCAGTCACGACACGGTTGGCGAGGTGCCTGAGAAAATCGTCGAACATATGCAGAACGGCGACGTGGCACTTTTGGAAAACGTGAGGTTCCAGCCTGGTGAAGAAGCGAACGATCCGAATTTTGCCAAAGCGCTTGCCAGCTTGGGCGATCTTTATGTCAATGATGCTTTTGGCGCTGCCCATCGTGCGCATGCTTCCACTGTGGGTATCACAAAATTTGTGGACAAGTCGGCCATGGGTTTCCTGATGGAAAAAGAGTTGAAACACTTGCGTGACGGTCTTGAGAATCCGGCCAAGCCTTTTGTTGTCATTTTAGGCGGCTCCAAGGTCTCCGATAAAATCGGAGTTTTGAAGGCGCTAATGGAAAAGGCCGACGTGATTTTGATTGGTGGCGCAATGGCAAACACGTTTCTAAAGGCGGAGGGGATTCCGGTGGGAGCAAGCAAGGTCGAATCGGATAAACTCGATCTCGCGCGCGAGCTTCTCGAAATGGCAAAGAAACGCGACGTGAAATTCTTGGTTCCCATCGACGCTGTGGAAGCAGATGAAATTCGAATTGGCGCGAACATGCGAAATACAAGCCGGCTCTCGCCGCAGCATGGGATCAGTGATGGATGGCGAGCGGTCGATATCGGCGCGGCGACGATTGCCCTTTACCAGGAAGAAATTGCAAAGGCTGAAACGATTCTGTGGAACGGACCACTGGGCGTTTTCGAAATTCCTGAGTTCGGCGAGGGAACAATTGCAATCGCGGAAGCGCTTGCCCAATCGGGCGCGACGACGATCATCGGCGGCGGAGATTCTGTGACCGCAGTGAAGCAAGCGGGGCTTGCCGGCAAAATGACGTTTATTTCTACCGGTGGTGGCGCATCGCTGGAGTTATTGGAAGGCAAGGAGCTGCCTGGCGTCGCGGCGTTAAGCGATAGGAAATAGGCTGTGCCAGTCCGCAAGCCCGTTTCGAAGGTTCACGTTGAGCCTCCGGCGCCGTGTGAACCGACCAGCAGCAAGACTGTTATCCGGGCACTGACCAATACCGCCATTGGTGCAACCGTATTCCTTCTAACCTGCATCGGTCTGCGTGCGATCCTGCCGTTTCCAGAAATCGACGGCGGGGTTTCCCAAAAATTCCGATTTTTCGCCGCGCACAAAGACAAATTTGATACACTCTTTATTGGATCAAGCCGCGTCTATTTTCAGATCTCACCCGTTATTTTTGATCGCGTCACACGTGATAGCGGGATGCCGACGCATAGCTTTAACTTCGGCATTGGCGGCATGTATTTGCCCGAAACCGCTTATTTGCTTGAGCAAATCTTAAACCTGAAGCCGCGCAATTTGAGATGGGTTTTCATTGAATACGATGAGGTGCAAACGAAGTGGTCTCCCGAGAACCAGACCAGCCGCCGTGCCCTCTATTGGGCGGACTGGAAGCGAGTATCGCTCCTTTTACGAAAACTTACTGATGCCGGCACTGATCCGCTTTGGCTGCCGAATCCTGCAAAGCTTCGCGACATTGTGCGGCGCCAAAACGACGAGAAAAACACGCGCAGTCTGCTGACATTTTATGCGGGGCAGTTTGAAAAAAATTATACCAACGTCGCAAGAGCAGGGGATGTTCTGGCCTATTTCTTGGGTGCCAACACAAAGGAACGCCGCGCAAGCTACCTCGGCTCAGCAAGCGATGGTTATGTGACCAGACCGAATCGAATGTCTCCCAGCCAGGCCGCAACGTACGAGCGTGGACTGGCTGCTGCGATGGCTGAAGCCGGGACACGCCCGCTTTCGCCTTATGCCGTGGAAGCCTACATGCAATGCGCCCGAGAAGTCAGGAAGATCGGAGCCGCGCCAATATTTTTGATCACGCCAAGCACAACGGAAATCAACGTTGCGACAGAAGGCACACGAACGCCTGGCGTTTTGATGGCCTTTAATGGCCCCCGAAGTTATCCGAACCTCTTTCGCAGCGATGTACGTCGCGATGGGCAACATCTGACCAAATCGGGATCAGAAGAATTCACGCGTATTGTGGCGGGGAATTTCGTGGAGCTTGCGCGAGCAGGTGACATCAAGTGAGCAACAATCAATGGCTGACAGCTTAACTTCGCGTCCCATTCTCTGTTCGAATGTCTTTCGTTGAATTTCGCTTCCTCTGGTTTTTTCTGCTCGTGTTCATCGTCTACTGGGCGATGCGCAACAACGCCGCGCGAAAGGTGTGGCTTCTCCTCTGCAGCTACGCTTTTTATGCGGCCTGGAATTGGAAATTTACATTCTTGGTCCTCGGATCGACGACGGTGGATTACATCGTCGGACGAATGCTCGGGCGCAGCGAAAATCCGGCATGGCGGCGCTTCTGGATTGTCACGAGTGTGTGCGTCAACCTCGGCGCCCTCGGTTTTTTCAAATACTTTAACTTTTTCGTTTCTTCGGCGTCCGGGTTTCTGGCTTGGCTCGGTTTACCGGCGAGCGTGAACACGCTCAACATTATTCTGCCGGTCGGCATCAGCTTCTACACGTTTCACTCGATGAGTTACACGATCGACGTCTACCGTCGAAAGCAGCGCCCCATTTCGAATTTTGTCGATCTTTCGTTGTTCGTCAGTTTCTTCCCGCCATTGGTGGCAGGACCGATTGTCCGTGCAGTGTACTTTCTGCCGCAGCTCGTCTCGGCTAAGAAGTTTTCCAGTGTCGATGTCCGGGGCGCGGTGATGTTGTTCCTGGCGGGATTCATTAAAAAAGCGTGCATCGCCGATGGAGTCGCACCGACCGTCGACCGCTACTTCGCTCATCCGGCGAACTTCACGGCAACGAGTGCGTGGATTGGCGTGCTGTTTTACGCAATCCAGATTTACTGCGACTTTTCCGGATACACAGACATGGCCATCGCGGCTGCCCGGCTGCTTGGGTATCAACTACCGAACAACTTCCAGTTTCCATATTTTGCCCGGAACGTCTCTGACTTCTGGCGGCGCTGGCACATTAGTCTCTCGAGCTGGCTCCGCGATTATCTCTACATTCCACTTGGTGGAAATCGCGGCTCGCGCGGGTTTGCTTACCGCAATGTCATGGTCACGATGCTCCTCGGCGGGCTATGGCACGGAGCTGCGTGGACGTTCGTTATCTGGGGCGCGTTACATGGAACCGCGCTCCTCATTCATCGCGAGTGGATCCGCCTTACCGGGGATCTAAAGTGGGCTGCGCGGGCGATGCGCTGGCTTGCGTGGCCGATTACGATCTATGCGGTATGCGTTGCCTGGATCTTTTTCCGCGCACATGACCTCAGCAGTGCGGGAACAATACTAAAGCAGTTCACCTTGTTTCACGGCGGTGGTAACGAACATTTCCACCGCTGGTTCCTCTTCCTGATTGGCGCGCTTGCCTTGATCCATTGGCTCAATTCTCGCCGATGGTTTGCAGAATCATGGCGACGGTGGCCTGCCCCGGTCTTCGCAGCGGCTTATGGTTGCACTTTTGCGATCGTCCTCTTATTTGTTCCGCCCCACTACACGCCCTTCATTTATTTTCAGTTCTGAGTCTGCACATAGGAAGCAAATTACATGAGAAAGAAAATCGTCGCCGCTAATTGGAAGATGAACATGACTCAGGCAGAGTCGGCGCGTTTTGTCGAATCAATGCTTCTCGATTTGGGTGACATCATCGATGTGGAAGTCGTGATCGTGCCGCCTTTCACGGCGATTGCAAAAGTGATGGAAGCGCTCGGCAAAGCGCAAAATATAAAAGTGGGCGCGCAAAATATGTATTGGGAGAAGAACGGTCCATTTACCGGGGAAATCAGCGCTGCGCTGCTGCGCGATTTGTTTGTGCATTACGTCGTGCTCGGCCACAGCGAACGCCGTACTTTATTTGGTGAGACTGACGAAATTGTTAATCGCAAGGTGCGCGCCGCGCATGAGGCGGCACTGCGTCCCATCGTTTGTGTTGGGGAAACGCTCCAGCAGCGAGATAAAGGCAATGTGGAAAAAATATTATCCATCCAATTGCGTGGCAGTCTCGCTGGTTTGAGTCCAAAGGACTTGCAGGAAACAGTGATTGCCTATGAGCCGGTCTGGGCCATCGGCACCGGCCGCAATGCGACGCCCGCTCAAGCGCAGGAAGCTCACGCCTTCATTCGCCACACTTTGCATCAAATGGCTGACGACGCGACAGCCGAGCGGATGCGCATTCAATACGGCGGAAGCGTGAAACCAGAGAACGCAGCCGAGCTCATGGCTCAGCCGGACATCGATGGCGCCCTCGTCGGCGGCGCCAGCCTCGACCCGCGTAGCTTTGTCCAAATCGTCAAGGCCGCGCGCGAAGAATAGACTGATCTTCCGCGTTATCTCTGCAGACGCGATCGGTAGCTCACAATCAGGTGTCAGTGACGCTGCTGGCGTGCAGCTTGAAGCGGAACTCCGCCGATTTAATTTCCCTGAAGATTGGCAGGCTCGGCCCACTTGATTGAATGAAGCGCACGTTCTTTATCGTCGGACCAACTGCAACGGGGAAATCTGAGCTGGCAGCGGATGTCGCTCGTGAAATAGGGGCAGAAATCGTCAGCGTCGACGCGTTTCAAATCTATCGCGGACTCGATCTCCTTACAGCGAAACCGGATGCTTCAACGCTAGGCAAGGCTCCGCATCATCTGATTGGCACAACGCCTCTCCACGAAGAGATGAACGCGGAAAAATATCGTCGTGCCGCGTCGCGCGCCATTGAAGAAATTCACTCGCGCGGCAAACTCGCGATAGTTGTCGGCGGCAGCGGGCTTTATATCAAAGCGCTTACCCACGGACTAGCGCCGTTGCCCGAATCCGATCAAAAGCTGCGCGAAAAATTGAACGCAATGAGCTTGGAAAAATTGCAAGCCCAACTCGCCGAACTCGATCCCGAAGCGGCCCAAAAGATCGACCTGAAGAATCGCCGCCGCGTGGTTCGAGCTCTGGAGATTTGCTTACTCGTTGGGAAACCAGCATCGGAAGTTGTAGCCGGGGTCGCTGACCCCGGTAAATCGGTAAAGCCCCGGCCGCGGTCAGCACCCGCGGCTACAGGTGTTTTCGTTTTTCACGATCGGGAAGAGCTTTATGCCCGCATTAATCAGCGAGTGGAAGCAATGTTCGAAAACGGCGTCATCGAAGAAGTGCAGGCCGCCGGGAAGGCGAGTTCGACCGCATCGCAGATGATCGGCTTTCGCGAGATTCGTCAATTGCTCGATCGCGAAATGTCGATCACGCAATGTGTCGCCGCCATTCAGCAGGCGACCCGCCGATACGCCAAAAGACAGTTGACCTGGTTTCGGCGACAACCTAATTTCTCACTGCTGAACTTGTCGCTTCTTACTCACAACGAAGCAATGATTCTGCTCCGAATGCTTTCGGAGCGCCGAAAGATTCCAAGGGTTCGCGCAAAGGGATGATTGAAACGCGCCCGATGAGAACCCAGGAGCGCGCGCTCCTGATTGGCCTGGAAAGGGATGGAGTCTCGAAATGGGATTTGCGGGATTCGCTCGAAGAACTGCGCGAACTGGCGAGTTCAGCGGGCGCCAAAGTCGTCGATACAGTCACGCAAAAGTTGCCGAGACCGACTGCGCCGTATTACATCGGTCGCGGCAAGGCAGAATTGATCAAAGATTCGTGTCAGGATCAACAGGTGACGTCAGTCATTTTTAACGATGAACTTTCACCCGCCCAGGGTCGCAACCTGGAAAACTTGTTCGCGCGCAAGGTTCTCGATCGAACGCAGTTGATTCTAGATATCTTCGCGCAACGCGCCCGCAGCCGGGAAGGTCGATTGCAAATTGAGCTGGCTCAGTTGCAATACCTTTTGCCCCGTCTCACCCGGATGTGGCATCACTTGTCTCGGCAGACCGGTGGGATCGGCACACGGGGGCCGGGCGAAACGCAACTGGAGGTTGATCGCCGGCGCGTTCAGGAGCGAATTGCGCGGCTTGAGCGAGAGCTCGAAGCAGTGCGCAAGACGCGTGCAATCCAGCGCGAAGGTCGCAAACGCCATCAATGGCCTGTCGCCGCAGTGGTCGGGTATACGAATGCAGGCAAATCGACGCTACTGAATTTGCTCACTGGCGCGGATGTGGTTGCCGAAAACAAACTGTTTGCGACGCTTGACCCAACCACGCGCAGCTTCGTTTTGCCTAATAAACAGCGCGTCCTTCTCACCGATACAGTCGGGTTCTTGCGAAAACTTCCCCACACGTTGATCGAGTCGTTCAAGGCCACGCTCGAAGAAGTGAGCGAAGCCGATCTGCTCATTCATATTGTCGATCTTAGTCATCCCCGGGTGGACGAGCAGATGGAAGCAGTCGATGGCGTGATCAAGGAACTGGACGCTTACGGCAAGCAAACTCTGATCGTGTTCAACAAGATCGATAACCTGCCCAATCGCGAGCTGGCCGATTCGTACTTGAAACGCTTTCCCGGGAGTGTCGCGATCTCTGCGCGAACGGGAGAAGGCGTTAACAAACTGGTGCAGGCGTTGGAAGATGCGCTCAGCTCGTGGCGGTTGCGCACTCGTTTTCGTATTCCAGCGAATGAATCTGCGTTAATCGCGGAGATCCATCGTGTTGGTCACGTGTTGGAGCTGCGCTACGAAGGTAGCGACGCGATGATTGTCGCCCACGTTCCACCACATTTAGAACAGAAGCTGGCCAACTACGCAGCGCGAGACTGACCAACCAAATCACGGACGCGGGATTCGACGTTCGCCGCGATCTGCGACCAGCCGGTCCGATCGTTGGCGGTCGATGCAAACTGGACCGGGTCTCCGATAGCCAACTTGATTGCGACAGGTCGCGGAATGTTGCGCTCTGCCGGCAGAGCTTCAAAAGTTCCAACAAAACCGCACGGCACGACCGGCACATTGGTTTCCGCGACCAGCATCCCCAGTCCGTGCTTGAAAGGCATCATCGACCCGTTGCGACTGCGCCCGCCTTCTGGAAAGATGATGAAGATCGCCCGTTCTTCCTGTAATTTCCGGCGCAGATCGGCAAGCGCGTGTGGGCCGCAATTCTTTCGCCACATCGGCAGGGCGTTAAGCACGATTGCCGAAAATGTGCTCGTCACTTTTGTTTGAAAGAAGACATCGCCAGCGGCAATGGGAAAGGCGCGTTCTCGGTGGCGGGGAGTGAGTGCCGCTCCAAGAGCCAATGCGTCGAGATGGCTGCAATGATTCGCCGCGAGTACAAACGGCCCGTGCGTTGGCAGCTTCTCGCGGCCAACGATCGTGAGTCGATGTCCGATCGCGAAGTAACTTCGCAGCAGCGAAAAACACACCTGATGTGCAAGGCTCTCAAGAAGCCCGCTTTCGCGCCGTACGCTGCGGAAGCGCTCGCTTGGAGTCAGGCCGGTGTCGTGCGCAGGTTGGAGGTTCCAGGGTTCCATCAGATTTGCCAGCCGCTAAAAATTTGCTGCGGTTGGCCGACAGCAAAGCCGACAAAATAATTGACATAGTGAAACACGGCAGGTGCAACAAGGATCAGACTATCGAATCGGTCGAGAATGCCGCCGTGTCCCGGAATGAGTTTCGAGGTGTCCTTGAGACCGAGGTCACGTTTGATTGAGGAAAGCATCAAATCGCCGAATTGCCCCACTATGCTGACAATGATGCCAAGCCCCAGCAAGCGCACCGGCGTGTCGAGGGCTGTGTTGAGCCAAATAAAATGCGCGCCAAGTGCAAAGAGCGGTGTCGTTAGCACGATTGCCCCGAGCGCGCCGCCTACAGTTTTGTTTGGACTAGTGTTGGGCACAAATTTTCGATGACCAACTAGATGGCCACAGATGTAGGCAAAGATATCATTGAGTTCCACGGCGAAGACGATGAGCAGTAGGATTGGGCGATAATTCCAATCGTTCGCCATGTAGCCAAGGTTGCCGAGTGCGCTTCCGAAAAGAGCGAAGCCCAACACACCCAGGCCAACGCGCTGGATATAGCCCTTGGGTTGATCGGGGATTAACCCGCCGATGGCGATCAGCGCGACTGTCAGCGGAAACAAGGCAACAAAGAGTCGATACCAATTATCTAAGGCGGCAAAAGCGATGAAGAGAATACCGATTACCACGATGAGACTGATGGTTCGTTCCCGAAACAATCCTGTGATGCGGGCATATTCCCGATAACAAAGAAAACTTAGAGTGGCCACGGCCAGTATTGTCCAGAAGGCGCCTGCCAGAATGGGAATCAGGATGAACAGCGCCAGCCAGATCCAGGATCGATATCGATCCCAAAGTTCCTTTCTCTTATCGCTGGTACTATTGGTTGCCCGGGTCACGATAAGAATCAGCATTGGCGCCAACAGGAACAAGGTGAGAGCAGTCAGCGTAAGAACGACAGTCACGCGGTCGTCAAAGGCGTGACGAAATCCAAAGAGTCGTTCGCGCGTAATTTCGCTCATTTTAGGAGCTTGTTGAAGTACGCAGCCATGTCGCACGAGAACGCTTTGGATTGGATGGCAAGGCGGGATCGACGAGCATGTTCGCAGCGATCTGTAAAGACCGAGCAACGCTGCCAGACAGCCCAAAGCGTCCTCGCCCTCCGGGTTGCGCCGCTTTTTCGCCTCTCCAGCGTTGCTCGTCCCTTACAGCCCGCCTCAGGTATGCGCTCTTCTCGCGCCTTGGATAGACGAAAAATCGACAGCAACGCGGCATGGCTGAATACTTCATCAGGCTCCTAGCGCATGTGCGATTCGGCTGACCCGACGAATGACAGTGATTAGGCAGCCAGCGATGATGATCACAAGCCCCAAAGTCATTAGACCGATCTGCGAATCATCGAACGGGATCATCTGCCACGACCGTGGCGTGATTGCCGCGTAAACACAGATGAGCGTGATGACCAACATGCGATGTTGTTTTGCCATCGGTCCACAGAACTCGTTAGGTGCACCGGCGATTTTTCCGGCGGCGCGAACATAAGCGGTGAAGATCGCCAGGATGGTTGCGATATAACCGAGTGTAATATTTCCGCCCCATGCAAAGCCGGCTCCGATGAAAACCGCAGCGTCGGAAATGCGATCGGGAACTTCGTTGTAGAGCTCACCGGTTTTCGACGTGCGATTGGATGCGATGGCTACCATCCCATCGAGCATGTTGGCAGTCAGCCGTAATTGCGCGCCAAGCGCGGCGATAAGCCATAGGATTCGGTAGTCAGTAATTGAAGTCATACCGAGGGCGATGCCTGCGATTATG
>Ga0193722_1000066_pt1 | contig 22595 bp, 15 predicted proteins | sample H2m1metaG_FD_143044 | JGI IMG/M metagenome (GOLD analysis project Ga0193722, IMG submission 143044) | Soil microbial communities from a riparian zone of the East river system, Colorado, United States - H2m1 | ecosystem: Environmental > Terrestrial > Soil > Riparian zone | place: USA: East River...
AAGGGTCAGAGCGAACAAAGGGGTGGCAACAGCATTGCTCGCCAGGGTCTACCTGTTTACGGGTGATTGGGCGAATGCGGAGGCCGAATCTTCGGTACTCATCAGCAACACTTCTCAGTACAGCCTTGAACCCAACCTGCTCAAGGTTTTCAGCACAATAAGCAAGGAAGCGATTATTCAGTTTTGGGGACAACAATTTCCAAATGAATTAAATGCGTTTGCTATCGATCCGAGTTATGGCATATTCGGTGGAGTTCTCAATCGACAATTTGTAGATGGATTTGAACCGGGCGATCAGAGAGCGGCTGTTTGGATAGGATCCATTCTCTTTGGAGGCAATACTTTTTACGGCCCGATTAAGTACCAGGATTATGCAATTCCTCCGAACGACTATTCAACGGTGCTTCGACTGGCTGAACAATACCTTATAAGGGCCGAGGCCTGTGCGAACCAAAATAAACTGGCGGCCGCGATCGCTGACATAAATGAAATTCGGAACAGGGCAGGCTTACCTAACACAACTGCCTCCACCCAGTCCGATCTGCTGGATGCTGTTTTGCAAGAACGGCGTGCCGAATTGTTTACCGAATGGGGCCACCGTTGGCTTGACCTGAAGCGCACCGGGCGGGCCAATGCTGTTTTAGGACCTCTAAAGCCGGGCTGGAAGCAAGAGGATAGTCTTTACCCTATCCCGGAGTCTCAGTTGATCAGCAATCCGGCGATAAAACAAAACCCAAGCTAAATCATGAAAACAAATATTGTTGCGTTCCTAATTGCCATTGCGGTCCATTGCTCTGATCCGATAAACGCCCAACCGGAAGTCGACAAGAGGCTGCCGGATTTCAAGCTTGTCAATGCAAGCGGCCAAGGCAAAATGGAAATATCGCCCAATGACTTTAGAGGTAAATGGCTATTCCTAGATTTCTGGACGCTGACTTGCAAGGCTTGCGTTTGGAGCTTCCCTAAGATTGACAGCTTACAAAAAAGTTTTTCCAAGAATGTCCAATTCATTCTGGTTGGAGACAATAGCGGAAAAAATAACAACGGAATAGCAAAATTTTATGAGAAAAAACGAAAGGCCTTGTCATTGACAGTCTTGGCTGCTTTTGACTCGGTCCTCTTCCGAAAATGGGAGATCGGACGGGTTCCGACAATTTATATCGTTGATCCTGCGGGGGTCGTGCGTTTTATTACCGATGGAAGCGATCTTGTTAAGGGGAAATTACAAAAATTGATTCAAGGACAAGAAGTTTCCTTTTACGATTCGGAAAGAAAGGAATCTGCCTTTGACTTCAAAAGGACCAGGGTCAGCGACCTGCCTTCCGACAAATTATTAGCATACTCCTTGTTCACACGCTGGAACTCGGAAAAGCTAAATGGTGGGTATGACATTGACCGATTTGTGAAGTTTCCAAAGGAGCTCCGCGATGAGGGATGGTCAGTATCTAGGGTCCCCCTTTTTGGATTATATGATTTTGCTTATCTGGGACGATGGGCCTGGCTTCCATCCGATACAGCATTTTATGAAAACGTATACCGGTTTCCGGTCTTGGAAGTCCGGGATTCTTCCTTATTTCAGCTTGACTATGAGGCAAATCGAGCAACTGGGACCTACAACTATGCTATAAAAATTCCCGATGAAATGATCAGTCAGGATCGGATCATGTTCGAGCTTCAAAGAACACTCTGGAACACGTTTGGCTTGGATGCTTCTGTCGAACGGCGGACTTTTCCTGTATGGAAGCTTATTCTCAAACCCGAGTCGGCGAAAAAATTGCAGACGGAGGGAGGAGATCCGTATCTCAGCGAGAGTGGCACGGTATTAGGATTCACGGCGCGGAACCAAAGTGTGAGGGCATGCCTGACAATGATAACCCAATATCTGCCAAATAAGCAAGAGTTGATTTACCTGGATGATACAGGGATCCACGGAAATATAGACATCAAATTAGAAACAGATATGACTAGCCCTCTTGCCGTCAGAGAAGCCATTAAAAAGTATGACCTGGATCTCGTTAAAGGAACTAAGGAAATGAAGGTTGTTGTAATCAGAGATGCTAAGGGGGCTGGGAAAGCAAACTAATCCATATTGTTCGCGGGCTTTGAACCAATTCTCTCAACACCGTTTGAATGGATAGATTGGAATCCAATCTATCCATTCAATAAAAGATGTCAATCCCTACGGCATGAATAATTGAGTTCCGCATTGCGAAGATATCGCATTGGAATCGCCTACCTTATGTCCATTGATAGAACATAGCGTAGTCTGATTGGGCTGACACAGGGAAGTTTGAATAATGCAGCGATCCGGCGAGCCTGGAATATATTCCCAGCCGGTAACAAAGGTGTCGGGCTGGTATTGCGAAGCAAACGTACCGGCCGCGGCGAAGGCCAGCGCCAAGACTGTCAATAAAATTCTTACCTTTTTCATAATTGAAATATTTAAGTTGTTAAGAAGTGCGACCTACTATTTTCTACAGGTGTTCGGCCTTCAATCCTGATTGTACGCGCGTAAAATATTCTTAGATGCTAAATTCTCACTTACGATTTTCGTGATCGTTTGAAAATAATGAATCCTTAGGTCATATACCTGAATATGCGACTCAAACAACGCGATCAACTTGTTTCCATAAACTCCAAATTCCTTCATCTTCTCTTTTCTATTATACCTGAAAATGTAGAAACTGAACTGATAATTTGAGTTTGTTAAATCGTAGACATCGACCACATCGGCCTCCCCCAATGCCTTTGGATGCTCGTTCTTCGCTAATAGGTTTGAATCAACAAATAACCATTTTCCTTGGACGGCACTTTGTTTGTTAACCACCAATGGCGGCGATGCCATTGTTCGAGAGCCGTTGGAAGCAACCGTTGCTATGGTAATCTTTGCCCGGCTTATCGTGTCAATCGTTTTTCCACGAAAGACCAGGTTCAGGCTGCTATCCATCACCATATATTGGTTGCGATAGCGATACAGATACACCAATCGATCCAATTCCTTATCATAATGCATCTTGCCGTCCGTGCAGAAGAAGCCGTCAATTTGCTTTTGGAGTAAGCTTGGTTTGAATTGGTAATGCGGGCTATCGGAAGCTATTTTTCCGAGCATACTTTCTTCTGTATTCTTATTCAGGGACTTGATCGCAAAGGAATTCGAATTCATTGGTTCGATATCCAGGAAATATTCCTGGTCATACAGGAACCGATCTGCATTCCAATCACATACATTTCCCTTGTAAATTCTTGGCACCGCTCCGTCAGTAACATAAAAATTGGGGGAGTCCACCTTCACACGAACCGACCAGAATTTCTGATCCATGATCCCCTTAACATTCAATTTTACATGCTGTGAATCTGTCAGAGTTGTATTCAGGATCAACAGATGAAGGGGCGACGAATAATTTCCAAGGTAAATGTGATGAGCTGTACCTCCGGCCAGGTAGTACGAGTTGACCTGGAGATCAAGACTGTTGCCTTCTAAAACAGGATGCGATGGAAACAGTCGCAGAAAGCTGTTGTGCTTGCTTTTCATCTCACTGGACATAATGAAAAGAACCGCAACGATGACAATGCTCATTGCTAAACAGCCAAAAACCATCCATCCCAGTCGGTTATTCATAATGCTGGGATTTGGGTGACTGAACCGCGTGCGCTCTTTCGTTCATCAGCTACCAGGACTATGCCCGTCAGACCAAGAAGGATAAAGACCGAGTTAAAATAGAGATGCTCCGTCCACCCCAATTTTGCCAACACTCCTCCACAAGAACACGGTACATAACTGCTGAAATTGAGAATAGCCACGATATAAGCCGTGAACATCACCATCAAACTAAACGCTCCGAAAAAAGCAAACAGCCGGAAACGGGGTATCATGAGCAAAACAGCGACAAGTAATTCTACCGAAATCACCATCCAGGGTATTGATCCACCGAATCCGGTTAGGAGTGGAGATTGCCCGATCTGTATCGTAAACTTCTGATAGTCCAACAATTTGTTGAATGAAGCATACGTAAACAACAGGATGAACAGAAACGCGATAATTTCTATCGCGACCTTTCTTTTCACTTCTGCTCCTGATTTCATTTCATGAAGGTAAGAGAGGAAGAACCATAAATCGATTGTCCCTGGTTCAGACTTTCAGCAGCAAAGGTTCAGACTTTCGCTTACCAGATGTTAAGAGGGGTCATTTCTTCGTTTTATCCTGCTCAGCGATTGTGGCGTGATGCCTAACCAAGAGGCAATGTATTCCTGGGGTATTACCTGCTCGATGCGCGGAAAACTATTGACCAGTCTGGCGTACCGTTGCATGGCCGTCAGGTGTCTCATGTCCCGGATCCGATCCCGGCTATTCTCATAATATTGATTGATGACTACCCTGGCTATTATATTCGCTTCCGGATATGTGTCGAATAGCCGCGAAACACCGGCATAGCTGATACATAATACCTCACTCTGGTCCATAAGCTCAATGAACTCGGCAGAGGGTACTTGCTCAAAAAAACTCGTTGCCGGCACCAGGATCTGACCGGATACCCAAAACCCTTCGATCTGCTTCTCGCCCTCCATGAAAGTATAAGATATAGCAAAGCCGCTGTCCAAAAAGTAGGCGTACTCCGCAATTCTCGGCGCTTCCAGGAGCAGGTAGTGTTTAGGGAGGGATAAATGGGTCAATTCGTTTCTAATGGCCTTTTTGAATTTTTCCGACAAGGGATGGATGGCTGATAATACCTGAAATAGCCGGTCTGTATTCATAGGCGGAAAACAGTCTGATCCTTACTGATATACTCTCCGGGTCAGGCTATTTTCCTATGTGGAGGCGCAGGAATATTTTGGACCAGAATTTCAGATCAGAATTTGGGGAATTTGAGAATTTACAGAATGAAATGCAGAAATTCGATAATTCTCAAATTCTGATCATTTTTCGGAATGAAATGCTGAAATTCCATTCTGAAATTCAGGAATTCTGCAAATTCTGATGATACTGGTAATTGGAAGTTCAAATACGGATTTAATCGCGAATGTCGAGCGCTTCCCTTCGGCGGGAGAGACCGTGGAAGGGAAATTATTCCTTCAGGCCATGGGGGGCAAAGGCGCCAATCAGGCCCTTGCCGCGCATCGGTTGGGCGGAGAAGTCAGGTTCGTCACCTGTTTGGGCAATGATGCGAATGGACGGAATACGTTGTTCTATTATAAACAGGAGGGTCTTGATGTTTCTGCCCGGCTGATCGACAACGTGTCTACGGGAACAGCGATGATCCTGGTCAATGGGGAAGGTGAAAACTGCATTATAATAATCCCCGGCGCCAATCGGGAACTCCTTCCCGGCTACATTCAAACGATCGAAAAAGAGATTGCAGTCGCGTCCATGGTCGTTTTGCAAATGGAAATCCCATTTGAAACTGTCCAGATGGTTTGCGCCATGGCAACGAAGCATAGTATCCCGGTGATGTTGAACGTCGCTCCTGCCCGGGAAATTGACGCTGACCTGGTGAAGAAGGTAGATATCCTTGTCGTGAATGAGACAGAGATCGAGAAGATATCCGGACAATCAATAGCATCAATAGGGGAAGAAGGAGTGATCGACAAGCTTTTGTTAATGGGAGCGAAGACGGTTATTCTAACCCTCGGGGGGAAGGGTTGCATCGTCCGGAATAAAAGTATCAGCCAGGCCATCCCGGCATTCAACGTGGTTGCCGTTGATACGACAGCGGCAGGAGATACTTTTTGCGGCGCCCTGGCCGCCCGGTTGAGTAGGGGGATTGACCTTATTGAGGCCGCGAAATTTGCCACCGCAGCCTCTGCGATCTGTGTTACAAGGAGGGGAGCGCAGCCTTCTATTCCTACAGAGAAGGAAGTGAACGAGTTTTTGAATAACCCAACCGATATTCGCCACGAAGTCCTGCCTGCGCGAAGCGCTCCGGCAGACAACGCACCAAAGGCACGAAGGAAAAATTAAAATTGGAAATATGTTTATTGTAGAAAAATATTCCATTGCCGTTATTTTTTGCATCATCACTATGCTTTGCTGGGGCTCATGGGGCAATACGCAGAAGCTGGCCGGCAAGACGTGGCGGTATGAACTGTTCTATTGGGATTATGTCCTGGGAATACTACTGCTGTCCTTCATTTTTGCGTTTACGCTGGGAAGTACAGGTGAAAACGGACGCGGGTTCATCGAGGACCTGATGCAGGCCGACACCAATAATCTGGCAAGCGCTTTTATCGGCGGCATCATTTTCAATGCAGCCAACATTCTTTTATCCACCGCCATAGCCATTGCAGGGATGTCGGTTGCCTTTCCGGTAGGAATCGGGATCGCATTGGTGCTGGGAGTGGTCTTGAATTATGCCGGTTCTCAAAAAGGAAATCCGTTGTTACTATTTATAGGGGTCGGGTTAATTACACTCGCCATTATTGTCAACGCCGTCGCGTACAAGCGGGCTTCTTCCGGAAGTCAGAAAGTGTCAACGAAGGGGCTGGTTGTTTCTATCCTGGCGGGCGTGTTGATGTCTTTTTTTTACAGGTTTATCGCTTCCTCGATGGACCTGGATAATTTCAAAAACCCGGCCGCAGGATTGATGACGCCCTATACGGCGGTTGTTATTTTTTCGCTTGGTATCTTTCTGAGCAATTTCATTTTCAATACGATCCTGTTGAAAAAACCGATCAGCGGTGAGCCGACCAGCTATGCGGCCTACTTTAAAGGAAGTTTTTCTACCCACCTGGTCGGGATTCTGGGCGGACTGATCTGGGGTGTTGGCAATTCATTCAACCTGATTGCGGCAGGCAAGGCAGGGGCGGCAGTTTCTTACGGTCTGGGTCAGGGCGCAACCCTCGTTGCTGCATTCTGGGGTGTATTCGTCTGGAAGGAGTTCAAAAATTCACCGAAGGGAGTATCCGGACTACTGGCCCTTATGTTCGCCCTGTTCCTTTCCGGTTTAATTTTTATTATTTATTCAGGGTCAGAATAGAACAGAATTTTCAGAATTAGAGAATTTAACAGAATGATATACAGTAATGCGATTCTGTTAATTTATTGGTGGTAATTTTCTGATCAATGAACGATTCTGTAAATTCTAAAATTCTGTAAATTCTGATAACTACCCCTACTTTGTCATGTTACTCATATTCTGTTAGCGGTATTGATATTGTTCGACCCCTACGGGGTCGTCCTGATGGGGGTGGGGATGGTTGCTACAAATAGTTGACCCCTCTGAATATTTGTAGAACCATATTTACAACATTGTCAGGGCGACCCCGTAGGGGTCGAACAATCTCAATAAAAAGTGCTACAGTACGCTTTATCAAACATGACAAAGTAGGACTACTTACTATGTCCGTATTTTCCTGAATACCGCTCGTACAACTCCTGTTGGTTACCTGGTAGCGTAATTGATTTGCCACGGATGAAGGCAAACGATAAAATGTTCGTCCGGAAATCCATGGCATCTCCGTTCGAAACGAACAATGTTGCATCTTTTCCAACCTCAAGAGTACCAACGCGCGAATCAATCCCCAACACTTTAGCTGTATTCGACGTGATGGTTTTTAATGCCTCTTCTTTATCCATACCATAAGCCACGGCAGTACCGGCATAGAATGCCAGGTTGCGGGCCCGGCCGAGCATACCAAAATGAGACAATGAAACGGAAACACCCGCTGTCGAGAGTAAATAGGGTAATTTGTAATTCATGTCAATATCATCATCGGGCCTGTCAGGCAACTCATGCGTGGAAGTCAATACAACCGGTATCTTGTTCTCCTTCAGGAAATCGGCAACGAAGAAGGCGCCGATTTCTGTCACCACAGCGATTCGTTGTACTCCATGCTTTTGCGCAAAGCGTACCGACTCAATGATCTCTTTGGGATTCTCCGCATGTAAGAACAGCGTTTTTTTACTATCAAAGACTCCCTGTATCGCCTCCATTTTCAAATTGCGTTCTTTAGCAGGTAGCTTTCCAAAAGAGTGAGCGTCGGTAAAGAACTTATCCAAATCATTTACATTCTTTTCATACTCTTTGTTCGCCGTTTCATTGAAAGAAAATGTAGTAAAGTCAAACTCCTGCTTCATCTTCGGTGGCCAGTTCAAATGAATGGCCACATCCACCGTATGAGCGGCATCTTCCCAGTTCCAGCCCTCCAGCTCCATGACAGACGATGACCCTGAGATCAGCCCGCCGGTCGGAGTAGTTTCTGCCAATAAGATTCCATTGTAACGCATTGTGGGGATGTACTCTGAGTCGGTATTATAGGCTATGATGGACCGCACGTTAGGATTTAACTGACCGTGTTCATCAGCGTCATCCATCGCCCGGATAGCTTCTACTTCGGATAAACCCAGTTGCGAGTTGGGTAGAATGAATCCGGGATAGACGTGTTTCCCGGCAATCTTTATTTCTTCATAGCCCGAAAGGTCGGGGTGGGCGGAGGCATCCGCCACGATAGTGAGTTTCCCTTTATCAAAACCAATCACGGAGTTTTGGATCACCTGGCCATTGCCAAGATGGGCGACCCCGCCGGTCAGAGCGATTTTCCGGTCCTGGGCCTTTACCGGGACAGGCGTCTGGGACAGGGTGTTGTGGGCGGTAAACAACACTATTAATATAGAGTAAGAAATTATGCTTTTCATATCACACGTTGTTGAATTGATCCTAATCCTGATAAGGTGCAAACGGGCTGAATTCATCGTCACAGTGAAATTCTGCTTTTATGCCGGAACCTTCTTTTTTTGTTGGTCCTCCGGCTTTTTTTGCGGCTTTCATCTTTTGAATGAGTCGAGCCCGTTCCGTCTCAATTTCCTTGTTCCGCAGTTTGTCCTGTTCCAGGTCGAAATAGACTTTACCGTCAATGATTGTTTTTTCTGCGCGGGCATAGACAGACAGCGGGTGGTCGGTCCATAAAACTACGTCCGCCGATTTGCCAGCTTTTATGCTGCCCATCTGATTGTCGAGATGCAACATTTTCGCCGGGTTCAGGGTCACCATCTTCCAGGCATCCTCTTCGGACATGCCTCCGTATTTTATCGACTTCGCCGCTTCCTGATTCAGTCGCCGGCCCATATCGGGATCGTCCGAATTGATCGCGGTGAGGACACCTTCTTTGTGCATGATGGCGGCATTGTAAGGGATCGCGTATCGCACTTCCCATTTGTAATTCCACCAATCTGAAAATGTCGAACCTGCCGCCCCGTGCTGCTTCATCTTGTCGGCGACCTTATACCCTTCAAGGATATGGGTGAACGTATTGATCCTGAAATTAAATTGTTCTGCCACTTTCATCATCATGTTGATCTCAGATTGAACATAGGAATGGCAGGTGACAAATCGTTTCTTGTTCAGGATTTCAAGAATAGTCTCCTGTACCAGGTCCCTTCGCGGTCTGGCGGCGGCGGATTTTTCTTTTGGGGACAGGGTATTGAAGGCATTCCAGGTTTTTTCATATTCGCGGGCATTGGCGAACGCATCCACATACACTTGCTCAACACCCATCCGGGTTTGGGGGTAGCGGATGGAGTTGGGGTTGCTGGTCCGCTTTACATTTTCTCCCAGTGCGAACTTGATGAAAGCATCGGCTCCCCGGATCATCATATTCTCCGGCGATTCACCCCAACGGAGTTTGATCAACGCCGATTGTCCGCCTATAGGGTTGGCTGAACCATGGAGGATCTGAACAGCGACTACTCCGCCCGACAAGGCCCGGTACAAATTAATATCTTCCGGTTCCAGTTGATCGGTGATGCGCACCATAGACGAATTGGCTGCTACATCATTCCCGCCCCCTCCAATATGGGAATGTTCATCAATGATTCCGAAAGTCAGGTGTTTGCCGGTGCCATCAATTATCCGTGCCGTGTTGTCGGCAAGGTTCTTTCCTATCTTTGAGATCTTCCCTTCCTTCAGCAGCACATCGGTATTTTGTAAAATGCCTTCCGCTTCATTGGTCCATACCGTGGTATTTTTAATGAGTAAGGTTTCGGCAAGCGGTAAGGTGGCAGTACCATGGGCTACAAAAGGGTAAATGACTTTTCCCAGTTCTGTTTTCTTTGCGGTAGAATCCGGTTTCGCATTCTTTTTTTCCACATCGCCGGTCCGCAGGGCCGACCAATCCACCCACGTGCCATCGGCAAGCTGCCCTTTTCCTTTCCAGCCGGTGCCCTGAGTCCACCCCGACAACCGGATAATTCCCGGATTTTGTTTTTCCGGTTTGAAACTCAGGGTAATTAATTCGTTGGTGATACTGAGATTTCCGTCAACGGAGGTGGTGTCGGTTCCTTTAATTTTCCCTTTGGGACTTCCCGCTTCACCGGATATCTCAAGGGTGTAGGGTTGCGCTCCGATGGACAGGTTATATTTTCCATTGGCCTCCCGGGCATCCAATGATTTAATTGGAAAGGCCTGGCCCTGCACCCAATTTTGAAACACAACTGTTTTCTCATCAAACAATTTTCCGGACGTGATAATGAAGTTGGCTACCATTCCCTTTTTCAGACTTCCGACCTGATTATCGACATTCAGTAATTTTGCCGGTGTCGTGGTAAGCGCTTTAAGAGCGGCTCCCTCACTCAGTCCGTTTTCGATCGCCTTCCTTACGTTGGGAATGAAGTCGGCGGTCTTCTTCAGTCCACTGGTCGTCAACGCAAAGTTGACCCCGTTTTTTTCAAGCGTTCCCGGGTTGGCTGGAGCCAGTTCCCAGTGCTTCATATCGGCCAGGGATACGCGGGTCGCGTCGAGTGGATCTTCTACTTCAGCGGCATCCGGAAAGTTTACGGGGACAATCAGCGAAGCACGGGTTGCTTTTACCTCATTGATCCTTTTGTATTCGTCGCCACCGCCTTTGATAATATATTGTACATTAAATTCATCTCCTACTTTATCGGCACGCAATACCCCCAGCCAGTCAGAAGCTTCAAATAGTTGTGGCATCCGTTGGCTTTGAATCCAGGCTTCGAGGGAGTTATCGGCAAAAGGACGGGGGTTCTGATTGCTGAACCATTCCGCATCCATGTACGTCTGCCGAAGAAGGGCGACGAATCCCATCATAGAGCGGGGGTAATTTTGAACAGAAGTTCCGCGATTGAACGAATAGTGTGCGGCTGCCTTTGCTTTCAGCAGCGATTTATTCTCAGTCTCTTCCCCCAGGGTGACGAAAGCCGACGTGCCACGGGCTATACCATCGGGCTTGAACGTCAGCACCGATCCAAAGCCCATCTTCCGAAGTTCATCGGCAGTTTTGGAGTTGATGCTGAATTCATCGGCCGCATTGTAATGCGATCGGATGGCTTGATTGGCATTGTAGGCACCCTTTGTTTTGGACTCGATCTGTTCGGCGCCTCCAAAGGGATTGCCTCCCCTTGTGCGCTCCACGTCGGGCAATCCATAGCTCGTGTACATGTCGATCAGGGAAGGGTAGATATACTTGCCTTTAAGATCGACCGTGGTGTACCCCGCCGGAACGGTCACCTGGGTACCCACCTGTTCGATTTTCCCCGATTTGATTACCAGCGTCGCATTCTGCAGTGAGGTCTGATCGTCAACGACGATGGTGGCATTGGTAAAGGCAAAAGCGCCTGTCCGGGTATCTTTAACGTCATTCCTGGGGAATGTTTCCTGAGCCAGTGCGGTCCATCCGTGCAGGAGGAGCGCGACAGCAAGGACAAGCCTGAAGGTTTTCATAAAAGAAGGATCAGAATTTACAGAATTTTAGAATTTGCAAAATTTAGTCAGGATTTCCGGTTTTGCGAAATGGGGGCAGAATTTACAGAATTTATGAATTTGCCACCGACCAAAGCGGGGCAGGCAGAATTAATCAGGGTTGCGGGTTTTCAACAGAAATTCTATTTATTCTAAAATTCTATAATTCTGATCTTATGGAGAAAGATGAATTGACTTACACGATAATTGGTTGTGCGATGAAGGCGCACCATAAACTAGTGTTGCGAAAACTTAATTTTGCAACATTGTGTGACTTAAACACATCTAAAATATGCTGCCATACCTCAAATTGATGTTTCAAAATTAATTGGTCGGTATATTAGCCCCGGTGGGGCGACCTGTTTGTAGAAAAATGAACATCATTAAAATCAAGCTCCGTAGGAGCGGCCTGTTCATGTCCAACGCATATTCCCAAATCCATATTCAAATTCTACTTGAGGTATCCTATGCTCTGGACTCACAGCGAATAGAACAGGCCGCTCCTCTGGAGCTTGAATTTATCCCCTGGTTGGATTCTACAAACAGGCCGCTCCTCTGGAGCTTATTGGCCCAACGATAATTGTAATTATCCAATGTTTCAAGATCAGAACTAGCTTTGCGAAACCTTAATTTTTGCAACATTGCCGAGACGTAAACACTCTAGCCGTCAAAATTGATGTTGCAAAATTAATTGGTCGGTACACTAGGCAATAGATTTCAGGAGGTTATCTATCAACGGTGTCTTTCCATAGAATTGGAAAAGGCAGGAATTAAATTTCAATGACTACTGCGTTACAACAATATTCCGAAACTCCACCGGCCCATGGTCTCCTTGTATTAATAGAGGACCAGGTTCCCCTTCCTTACTGTCCAATGCACCTCCCGTAATGCCGGGGATCAATTGATCGCTGATGATTTTTGTTCCGTTCGCCACCACCGTCACCATTCTTCCTACGAGGGTAATGTCATACGATTGCCATTCCCCCGGATCCTTTGCAACCATTTCATTGGGAGGCAGGAATCCATAAACACCGCCGAATTGACCGTCATCCGGTTCCATTCCTTTGCTGTCGGCAATCTGCACCTCATACCGGCCGCGGAGATAAATGCCGCTGTTACTGCCTTTGGGATACCGGAATTCAATATGGAGTTTGAAGTCGGTAAACGTATTGTCCGTAACAAGATTTGAACCGGACTTCGGACTTTTCAAAACGCCCGATTCAACGATCCATTGATTTTCTCCCATGGCATGCCATCCTTTTAAGTCGGTGCCATTAAACAGACTAACCGGTTTGCCCCACACCGGATTCTTATTGGGACGAAGGGCAGGTGCACGGGATGCTATCCAGGAGTAGGTTTTACCATCGGTGTAAAGCATGGTACCTTTTAGATTTTCGCCGGTGATCGTGCCTTCAAATTCAAGATTGGTTGTCTCTGGTTCCCATTGCGGCGGGATGGCGAAACTGAATTTCCCGTCCTTGAACTTCACTTCCGATACCGGACGGGCACTGCCGCCGGCATAGACGAACCTGCCTACCAGCGTGTGATTCCCTGAATGACGCACCTCCAGCCAGGAGGGAAGTTCCCTGCCTGATTTCGTGATCACCATATCCCATCGGCCCTCAAGGGAAGATGAACTTTGGTGTGCTTCCTGGCCGAAACCGGAAGGGGCTATTGAAAGTGCGGCGAATAGGTAAACCATTGGCGCGAAAAGAGTTGTTTTCATTCTTGCAAGCATGGATCGGTTGATTTATTGAATTTAAAAGTAGGTCTCGGATTCAACGTTAAATATACTATAATTATGTTTTATACCTTCCCACCATTCAACAAGCCGATTGCTTTTTCTATTCTTCGTTGTCGTGTGTCCTCTGCCTTTGCCTCTTTAATGGGAATTACGATTCCTTGCTTTTTGCTATACGATAGGGTATCAAAGTATTTCTTGGCAGCAGGATTTTTGTTCAGTGCCTTTTGAAGATCCTGTGGAACTTCTACCACCCGGGGTTCCGTGTCTAACTCTATTGTCACTTCTATTTTGTCGCCACCGGCAACATGAGCGCCGTTGCGATGCTCGGCACTAACCCCTACCATATACTTTCCTCCCATGACGGCCACGGTATTGCGGTAGGTGTAACCGTTGATGGTAATGCGAACCGGAGGTTTCTTTCCGGCTCCCATGCGCTCGACAATTTCCGATGGAATGTGGATGCCCGTTGCAGTTTTACCCGCTTGCAACAGGGTAGTTGTAAATTTCATTTTTATGGGGTTAAATGGTAGTAATTTTTGTCGCGTGCTCTTGATCTCTGAAACCTTATTTCAAAGGTAATGGCAATAATTTCAGAATCGAAAGTGTAAATACGACAATGTTTGGTGGTGATTGCGACAAAGAATGTACCCTCCCCTCCGCGCATGGCACGTCCTCTTAAGTCCTCATTTACAAACAGGTCTCAGATATTCTTGTTGATGATCCGACGCGCATGCCAACCCACAACACCAACAAGGGCTTGGAAATTTTAAGCTATCCGAAGGAAAAAAAAAGACTTAGTGTCTTCGTGCCTTTGTGGCTAATTGAGCAGGGAACCAACTTAAACAAAAAAACTTAGTGTCTTCGCGGCAGATTGGGGGGTGCTGGGCATTTACCCCAACAGTTTCTTAAGTTCAGGATGATACTGTGAAGTTAAAAACTCCGTCACGCTGAATTCGGCGAGCTTGTGCTTATAAAATGGATCTTCGCTGATGATCCGCTCTACCTCTTCCTTTGATTTGGCCAGGGCCAGGATGATCCCTCCGGTCCGGGGTACTTTGCGTCCGGAAGCCACGAAGACATTCTTTTTGTAATAGGACTTAAGGAATTGAACATGCGCCGCCATGTGGAGGTCAAGTTTGTCCAGGGGAACGATGTAATGGAGGTTTATAATATACATGGAGCAGAATTTAGATCAGAATTTACCACCGACAAAAGTCGGAGCAGGCAGAATTATGGAATTTACAGAATTCTTCTTGAGTGAATTCTGTCAGGTGAAAACGATCAAATTTGGCATCCGTTTGTAGAAATTTCTGAATCATCGATTCGTGATTAGACAGCCGTAAGGTGATCAATTGATAAAAATAGGATATTTTTAATTCCTTACCTTTAGTTATGTTTTTCCTAAGAACTTCAACGACGTTGTGAAGTTTCTTAGCAAAACTCGATCGGTGGTGTCTTGGGGTACTTAAAAAGTCGGCCGTGAATAAACTGCTTTCCGTTAATTTCTTTCTTCTCCTAAGCGTCGCCCTTCATTCCCGCGCTATGCCTGCCGGGGAGGTAACCATTATTGATGCGAGTCATTACAGTGTGGTGCTGGGTGAGGTCAGGAATTTTCGGATATTTTTGCCTCCTCATTATTTTGACATGCCTCAGAAACGGTATCCCGTGATCTATTTTTACCACGGTTGGTCTCAGCGGTATTTCGGAAGCAGTAACAACTATGCGGATTTTGATAGAGGGGATGAAAACAAGGGAGACAATATTGCCAACTTTGTCTCCACGCATGATGTGATCGTAGTGAAACCGGACGGGTATAACCGCAGCCCGGACGAAAAATATTATGTAAGGCCCTACAATGTGGGCCCGGTAGAAACGTATCGGCAGTTCCCGCTTTACTTTCCTGAACTGGTCGAATACATCGATACCCATTTCAACACAATTGCCGACCGGGAACACAGGGCAATCTCAGGCCTTTCTATGGGTGGTTTTATGACGTTCTGGATTGGGGGAAAATATCCTCATCTGTTGTCAGCAGCAGGCAATTTTTGCGGTTCACCTGAATTCGTTGTTGGCCCGAAAGATTTTCCTGTGGAACTCCGGCATATCGATATGCATAAGAACTACGCTGGCATGAACGTGCGGCTTCACTATGGCGACAAGGATTTCATCCGTGGGTACCACCAGGATATGAACAGGGTCTGGTCGCAGGTAACGGATAACTATGATTGGAAGATTTATGATGCAGAGCATTCCACCTGCGGACTGGGTGATATGTTCGGGTTTTTGCTGAAGACATTTGAGAATCCACCACCCCGGCCGTTGAAATGGGACCACATCGATGTTTATCCTCAATTTTCAGTTTGGGGTTACGAGATCCGTTCCGATCGGAATGTTCCCGGATTTACGATCCTGGAAAATGTTGATAAAAGAGGCTTTACGTGTTCCGTCCGGGAGTTTCTTCCGGACGGAGAACGATTGCCGTTTGTGAATGTGTCGGTAACGACTCCGGCGGTGTATGAAAAAAATACACTGTACACCATTAATGATATCGAACCGGAAAGCTCAACCGCTTCACAGAAAATGGTCCGGAGTGATCCTGCCGGCAGGTTGACCATTTTTCTGAATGGCAGCATCCATGAAATTGGAATTAATAAAAAGACAGACAAGCCGAATATTTCCATCGCTTCAGTTGAAATAGCGAATAGGAAGTGGGCAACACACAGGAAGGAAGTTACGCTTTCGGTAAAATTGCTGAACAAGGGAATTTCCGTTGGAAAGAACATTGCCGCAACGTTGTCCGCTACACGAAACAATGTGACGATCCAACAAAGCGAATCTGAATTTGGAAGTGTTGGGGTAAATCAAATTCAAGTCGGTCAGCGTCCATTTTCATTCCAGGTGCTACCGGACAGTGTTGAGATCGTTAAATTCCGGCTTGCCATCCGGGATGAAAACAAAAATGAATGGGTTGAATTTTTTGAAATCCCCTTAAAAAATGACGTGCCGCAAATAACCGATTTTGAAATTGCAGACGGGAGGGTCGTTACCGTCGCAAAAGGAGGAAATGATACGGAAACGATCGTGCTGGGCGCAGGAAATGGAGATGGAAAAGCTAATCCCGGTGAATCGATTGTGATCCTGGTCAGGGATCAGGATAAATACTGGCGTACGGAGTTACGTTTTTCAGACCCATACATCAATCCATTCGGGATTCATATCAGAAAGTCGGATAACTGGGGCTCGTATGACCATGTGGGTGGGTCAGCGAAATATGATGTTCCGTTACTCTCCTCAAATTGTCCCGAAAACCACTCCCTTTCATTTTTTGCCGAATACTGGCTTCCGGCTTATCCGCTTCATATTATTAAACAAGGAGTCATTACAATAGAAGTAAAAGGTAAAGACACCACGCCGCCTGTAGTAGGTTGGCTTCATGTGGGAAATAACACCTTACAGGCAAAAGTGTACGATGGCTCAAAAATTCAATCTATTAAAGCAAAACTGATCGCGAAAGATGATCCGGCTAACTCTTTTGACGTGGAATTGAAAGATGACGGCTTGGCGGGCGACCGGGCGGAAGCAGATAATGTATTCAGCAAAAAACTGCCTGAGCGGAAATTTGGGATGTATAGAGTCGTTCTGGAGGTGATCGATTCTTTTGGGAATAAAAAATCGGAAGAAAGTCCGGAGGATTTTGTATTATACTGAAGTGAGGACTCAGCGTCCTTTTCAGGGTGCGTCATCAACAAGGGACAATGGAATCACCTTTGAATCGTTGAAGCTTAGTATTGAGCGAAAGGTCACAACGGCCACAACGAACCACGGCGGATACGACGAATTTTTCTCAAAGCGTTGTGCCCTTAGTGGTCCGTTGCGGCCGTTGTGTCCTTTTCAGCTTACGTCATCAACAAGGGAGAATGGAAATACCTTTGAATCGTCGGAGCTTATTTCATAGGTTTTAGGTGTCAAAGAAAATAATTGAAACATGATTAAACCAGTAGCATCCTTTATCCCGCTTATCGTTCTTGCAACGTGTATGCCCTGCGACGCGCAAGACGCAACACAGTTAAAGTTAAAAGACTTCCGCCCTAAATCCATTTATCGGGTACCTGTGACGCCAATTAAAAAAGCAAAATTTCCTGCAATCGATATGCACTCCCATGTGTATGCCAGGAGCGAGGAGCAACTGACGCAGTGGATAAAAACAATGAACGACGCGGGTATTGAAAAGACGATTATCTTATCCGGCGCAACCGGGGCCCGGTTTGACAGCCTTTATTCCCGGTATGCCCGGTATCCTGATCGTTTCGAATTGTGGTGCGGATTTGATCTGACGGGTTATCAGGAGACGGGATGGAGCGAAAAGGCGGTAAGGGAGCTTGAGCGATGCGTTAAGGTTGGAGCGCGGGGCATTGGAGAACTGAGTGATAAAGGGTTAGGTCTTCACTATGCCGGTGGGTTTGGCCCTCACATCAATGACCCCATCATGAAACCCCTGTTGCAACGATGTGGTGACTTACACATACCCATCAATATTCACGTAGCGGAACCGTATTGGATGTATTTACCGATGGACTCGACCAATGATGGTCTTATGAATGCCTATACCTGGAGGATTGATTTGACTAAAAAAGGAATCCTGGGTCATGCGGAACTGATCAAAACACTGGAGGATGCCGTCGGAGGCAATGTCAGGACTACCTTCATCGCCTGTCACTATGCAAACTGTGAATATGATCTTTCGATCTTAGGAGCACTCCTTGACAAATATCCAAACCTCTATGCCGATGCCGCGGCGCGTTTTGGAGAAACATCTGCGATACCGAGATACATGGCTTCATTCTATGAGAAGTACCAGGATAAACTTCTGTATGGAACGGACAATGAGCCTGAATCGCACATGTACGAGGTTACATTTCGTATTCTGGAAACCCTGGATGAGCACTTCTACTATTATACATTTTATCATTGGCCTTCTTCCGGTTTTGGTTTGAAAGACTCTATCCTGAAAAAGGTTTACCAGATGAACGCGAAAAGAATATTGAAAAAGTAATTGCTGGCCTTATTTATGATAACACACTCGAAACGTATTTTATCTTTCTGTGCACTTTCTTTCATTGTCCTGTTCGACTTGTCGGCATATCACCCTGATAAACCTGCGGGCCCAGGTCCGGCTATCCTTAACCCGCTTCAGGATTCCGTAAAGAAAAAATTAATATTTATTAACACCGCTTTTGAAAATGCATCCCAGCTTGACTGGGAAGTGGATTCCAGTGGTGTTGTTCAAATAGGTCTTATTTATGATCATGAACGCTTCTCACCCAACCGGGCCAACGGACATTGGCATTTTCAAATCGAAGCGGAGCCCGGTTCCGATGTAACCCTGATCTTAAAAAATTTCGATAATGTATGGAATGGCATGAAGGCCAGTCCGGTATCTGAAAAAACAAACTGTTTCATTTCGAAGGACGGTATTACCTGGGAGGCAATAGCCACCGAATTCATCAAAGGAAACCGCCTTCAATTCCAGGTTCACATGGACGGCGATAAACTATATGTCGCCAGTGTGGAACCGTATCGCATCAGTGATCTCGAAAAACTGATTGCAGAAATCAGACCTGATCCGCTTGTTGAGATCACGACGGTGGGTAAAACGGTAGAAGGACGCCCTCTTGAAATTATACGGGTAGGAAATCCGGATGCTCCCTTTAGAATTTTGTTGCGCGCTCGTGCCCACGGTTGGGAACCGGGAGGCAATTGGGTTGTCCAGGGCTTAATACGAAGTCTTCTGGAGAACGATGCAGCGCCCTATCTTAAAAAATATTGCGTCTACATCATGCCCATGGCAAATAAAGACGCGGTAGCACGCGGAAGAACCCGTTTCAATGCGCTAGGGGTAGATCTGAACAGGCAATGGGATTTACCTGCAGATCCATACCATGCGCCTGAAAAACAGGCTCTTGAAAATTGGTTAAAGAATATGATTCAAAAAGGGAAGAAGCCGCATTTGGCTATTGATCTTCATAACGACAGCGGCGGCAATCTTCATGTTAACCTGGCAAGGCCTGATAATGCGCCCTATACGGCAAACATGAAACGATTTGAGAATTTGTTATACAAACATACCTGGTTTACAGAAGGAAAAGCAAGTGTTTACAACCCCAGTTCATTTGGAGAAGGATTAGCGGCCCGGTTCAATATCGATGCCTGCGTCTATGAGTTCAACTATGAGTGGATAGCCGGTCTGAAGAAAGTTCCTTTTGGAAAGGATTGGGAGTTGTTGGGGAAAGAACTGCGGGAGGTATTCTTTCAATATTTTGATGGGAAGTAACCGACAGGAATTTTCAAGGTCAGCAATCACAAATCAACAATAAACAATCAAAAATCCGTCACATGGATTGTTTATTGTTGATGTTTGATTTTTGATTCGAGGCCGTAAAATCAGCAATCACAAATCCGTCACGTGAATTGTTGATTTTTGACCCCGAGCAGGCAAACCCCTTTATCCCCCGGCGCCATCGGACGACGACGTGCGCCAAGTCTCCCTGCTTAATTGTTACGGATCTTCATCATATACGAAACCAAATCCCGGATTTGCTGATCCGGCAATTCATCAAGTAGCCGCTCCGGCATAATGGAGATTTTCTGGGCCTCCATTTCCTTGACCTGGTTTGCCGGAAGGGTGATCTGTTCACCGTTTAACAGTTGGACTGTAACAGTTGTTCCGCTTCGCGCCTTGATGGTCCCCAGCAAACTGCGCTTATCGGTTGTCGTAATATGATAGGCCTCATATCCTTCCCGGATGTAAGCGTCCGGATCAATGATGTTGGCCAGCAAATCGCTGATATTCCTTCTATCATAGCCTGTGAGATCTGGCCCAATGGTCGCGCCTTCGTCAAAAAGGCGATGACATCTTCCGCACAGGCTGTTAAAGATGAGCCTGCCGGTTACCGCATCTCCTGTCCCTGATTTCAGCAACCCTGAAACCTTGGCAATCCGGTTATTTTTTTCTGAAGAGGAAGCCGGCCTGATGGCGGGCCATAGTCTGTTAACTCTTTCTGTTATGGCAGGGTCATGAAGCAGGATAAGCTGATGGGCAACATCCCCGGGCACATCTGCCTTGTCTATCGTATGCCCAATGAATTTCTCGCCCGGTTGTTTTTCGCGGTCGATTGCATTCAAAAGCTGAACAGCCCAATTCGTTTTGCAGGCGAATAAGGACAGTGCGGCAGCGCGAACAAATGGATCGGAGCGGAGTTTATCGGGATATGCTTTAACAACCCGAAGCCCTATTTCAGGATCGTCGTATCCTGGCAAGGCCTCCAGGGCGGCTTGCTTTATGGCGGCTGAAGATGAATTGGTTTCCATCAATTTCAACAATACAGGAACCGATTCCGGCTGATCGATTTCTCCGAAAATCCTGATCGTCGACAACCGCTCGCCGATTTCTGCCTGGTCATCGGCTATCACTTTCAACGCCTTCTCTATCGCTTTCCGCTGTCCCTGGCGTAAGGCAAGCACAACTGATTCTTTCCCAAACTCAGCCTGAAAAGGTTGCAGGGCCTTGACTAACCCTGCTGGTAATGCGGCAACATCCCGACCCCTGAGCCCTTCCTGAAGACCATTGATCAACGGCCTGGCTTGGTTAACCGAAGGAGCCAGTTTTAGTAATTGCGCGCAGGCGGCATAATTCTGTTCCCCTCCCTCCATAACCCAACGCTGCATCAGGCGTCCCAGGATGATTTTTAACACGGTTTGTTTTTTCCAGATGGCGGCATCCTCGAATAGGGCCAGCATTTCCTTTCTATCGGATACAGCCTTGGATTCCATCGCCCACCAGATCTGCAACGGGATGTCAGGATCATTGACATCATCATGATCCTTCAGCAGATTCCTAATAATAGGGATCGCCTGTGGACCGGGTAGTCGTTTTGCCGTTGCGGCAAGCTGACTTCTCACTTCGGCGTGCGGTTCGCGCGAAGCTAACCTTGCAAGCTCGCCGGAAATTACAGGCGAAACTTTATTGGCATCTCCCGACAGCCTCACTCCCCACATCCGTACAAACGGATTGTTGTGATGAAGCGCTGTCAAGGCTACCGTATCATTGAAGCCTCCGCTAAGGTGAATTGCCCAAAGCGCCTCCAGAGAGGTTTGACCCGAATCCATCTTCAGCAATCCCATGAGTTGCGGAAGGAGAGCGCTATTTTTTCTGTTTCCTAATTCCAGGAGTGCCTGCTGCCGGAACCATTTATTTCTGTTTGATAGAGCTTCAACTAGTTGATTGTTTGAATAAGCGCTTACATCAAATTTTGGAACCGCTGGGTTTGGATTCTTATTCCGAAGACGATAGATACGACCGGTATTTTTACTCCAGGTATCGCGGGGATCAACGTGCGTCAAACGGCTGTCGTACCAGTCGGCCAGGTATACTGCTCCATCGGGGCCTGTTGTTATGTCTACAGGCCGGAACCAATGATCAGCCGTTTGTAAAATACGAGTGTCATCGATATTGCTGAAGGTTGATCCATTGGGTTCAAAACTGCTCAGGAGAACATAACTTTGCAAGGAATTAACGGCAATCATCCGGTCGTGATACTGGGCAGGCAGGCTTTCTTCTTCATACCGGACGAAGGCATGCGTAAACCTGTCATTTTCGCCTGTATGGGTCATGTCGGATAAATAGCCAAAGGAATAGGGATTGGTAAACGCTCCGTGTTTCCCCAGGTTCCGGACATGATAAGCGCCTTGTTTATAATATCTCCCACGGGTTGTTCCATTGTCTCCTGAATAAAGGCGGCCTTTGCTATCAATTTCAACGTCGAATGTATTTCCCCCGCCCTCTGCAAAAATTTCAAAAATGCGCGACTCCGGATGGTATCTCCAGATAGCCTGACCGTTGAACCTTACGTTCCTGGAAACGGATGAGGTAACATTTGCCGTGCACGTACTGCCCTGCGCTCCATATAGCCAGCCATCGGGGCCCCAACGAAGATTATTAGCCACGGCATGGGTGTCTTCAATTCCAAAACCCTCCAGGTGAACAACGGGAGGCCCGTCGGGAAGTCCGTCATGATCAGCATCAGGATAGGCGAGGAGATAGGGAGGATTCAATACCCATATTTTTCCGCGGCCCAACGCCACGCTGGTAGCAATATTGAGGC
>Ga0193722_1000067_pt1 | contig 22526 bp, 19 predicted proteins | sample H2m1metaG_FD_143044 | JGI IMG/M metagenome (GOLD analysis project Ga0193722, IMG submission 143044) | Soil microbial communities from a riparian zone of the East river system, Colorado, United States - H2m1 | ecosystem: Environmental > Terrestrial > Soil > Riparian zone | place: USA: East River...
AAAGTTTGAAGCGCGCGCTTCGTCTTGCGATCGGCTTGCACGAGATCCGGCCACGCGGAGATGATGCCGGTGAGGAAATGATGCTGGTCGGTGAATCCCGCCACGCGCAAGCCATTTGCCTTCGCTCGACGAGCAATGCTCGTCCAATCGACGTGCATCGTAATGTCCGCGTGACCGATTTGTTCAAAGGGCGAGTCGAGATGTCGATGCTGAGCGCGGACCTGAATATCTCTCTGAAATTCATCGCGCGAATGGCCGTAGTCGACGACGATCGCATACCCTCGCTTCAGGTTCGCAGCCAGGCTATCGATCCAATCGAGCGCAGCTTGATTAAACACCATGTTTGACAGTGAGCACTCAATGAACACAAATCTGTCGTCTTGAAGATCGACAAGCTTTTCCATGCCGCGGCTGTTCAAGTGTACTGGCATCGCGTCCAGCAGTTCGTTCGAAAAATGGACGCCAGTGAACGGTTCAAGCGAATCGCGCCATTCAATCTTGTTTCGAAATGGTTCCAGCATCTGCGATTGGCGCTCTCGTAAAATCGGAAACGGCTCGATTATTCGATAGTCCAACGCTTCGAAGAATTCCGGCGCGTGTGATTGGGCAGATTGGAGAACGTCGCGTGCAAACAGACCGTCATGTGCACCCTGCTCGACAATGACAAAATTGTCGATTTTACCGAGCTGCTCCCAGATCTCAGCGAATTGTGCCGTCATCAGTTGCCCGAAAAGCGGGCCGATGCTGACGTTAGTGAAATAATCACCTTTCCGCCCAATCGCGCAGCGACCAGAGGAATAATATCCGTGCTGCGGATGGTAAAGCGCCTGTTCCATAAACCAGGCGAAGGGTTGTGGTCCCCGATTGCGGATCGCGGATCGAATCACCTCGATCAACGCGACGTTTCCCGTTTGTGTCCTCAACGTCCAATCCGCCTACGCTGAAAGCTCTGGCGTGGCAAGCCCTCAACGCTCACCCGGACAGCGGGTTTGCATTGGTCATTGAGCGTTGGGCTTTGGCGCGTACCTTGGGCGACCTAGTCCTTCGTAAAGTTTGAGACCGACTGCCACATATCTGAGGCCTCCACCGGGCTATCGCTTTCGGCCACCTTGGTATTTAAGACCGTGGTTTTACGTGCCAATTGCCGTCCTCGCAATTCTCGTCGTCGTTGTGGCAGTCTACATCTCCAGTCTTGCGGCCGATCTTAAAGCGCAGGCCAAAGCGTTCGACCTGAGCAAACTCGAGCAAATGGAATCAGCCAGCGTGATTCTTGATCGCAACGGCAAAATCTTCGGCCAAATCTATGTCGAGAATCGCGAGACGGTGCCGTACGACCAGTTGCCTCCCGATCTCATTAACGCGGTCATCGCCGTTGAGGACGCAAAGTTTTATCGGCATCACGGCTACGACTTGTTTGGAATCATCCGCGCAGCCTTGAAAAATTTTACGGCTGGCCATGTGCGCCAGGGCGCCAGCACCATTACGCAGCAACTGGCGCGGAACAGTTTTTCGCTGAAACAAAAAACGTTCCGCCGCAAGCTGCTCGAGATTTTCCTGGCACAACGGATTGAAGACAACTTCAGCAAACAGAAAATCATGGAGTTGTATCTGAACCGGATCTATTTCGGTGGCGGCCTGTACGGAGCAGAAGCAGCGTCGCGAGGGTACTTTGGCAAGCCGGCGCGTGAAATGTCGCTGACAGAATGCGCGACGCTCGCGGGCCTGATCAAGAGCCCAAACAGGTTGTCGCCATGGACCGATCGCGCGACCTCACGCGATGCGCGGGACTATGCGCTCGATCGAATGCGCGACCTGCGGTTCATCAGTCGCGAACAATACGCCAACGCGCGAGCTCAGGAAATCGTCGTGAGCAGCCGGCAAAATGCGCAGGGACAGACCTATGCAGTCGATTACATCCGTCAGCAGGTGATCGCAGCCGTCGGATGGGACCGCGCAATCAACGAAGGCTATCGGATCCACACGACAATCGATGTCGATCTTCAAAAGGTTGCCGAAGATTCCTTGCGAACGAATCTCGAACGAACGGAACAGCGCCCCGATTACAATCACCAGACTTACACCCAGTATGCCGCATCGTTTCGGAAGGCCAAGGCAAACGGCACGATGACTAATCAACCTGCACCTGAGTATCTCCAGGGCGCGATCATCGGCCTCGACAATGCAACGGGCGATATTCTGGTGCTGGTTGGTGGACGCGATTTCGAGCACAACCAATACGATCGGGCGTTGCAAGCTCGCCGGCCTGCCGGGACTGCGATGTTGCCTTTTGTCTATGCGGCTGCTTTCGAAAAAGGAATGTATCCCGGTTCGCTGGTAGAAGACTCACCACTGGATAACCGAGCAGTGATGATAGGTGGCACAACGGGCATTCTGGGGGAATGGGGGCCCGAAAGCGTTGACAACACTTACGAAGGCGCGATGACGGCTAGACAGGCTCTGGCGAAATCAAAAAATGGCGCAACTGTCCGAATCGGAATGGAGGCGGGAATCGATGCAGTGCTGCAGCTTTGCGCTGCCGCAGGCATTCATTCTCCGCTTCGTCGTTATCCGGCCACGTTTCTCGGGACAAGCGAGGTCACTCTGGCGGAGCTCGCGTTAGCGTACACGATATTCCCAAACGGCGGCTGGCGACCGAACGCGTCGCACATCTTGGAGCGGATTGAGGAAAAGGACGGAACTCTGGTTTGGGACGCGAAACGAGAGAGTATCCGGAAACTTGTCACCAAACCTGAAACCGCCTACGAAGTGAATTCCTGCCTCGCCGACGCGCTTGAATCAGGGACAGGAAAAGCTGCCTTCACACAATTTGGCCTGAAGAAAATGCCCGCTGCAGGTAAAACCGGTACCGCCTACGATTTTACTGATGCGTTGTTTGCTGGATACGATTCCAATTTCACGTGCGCGGTTTGGGCGGGGTTCGATAAGCCGCAAAAGATTTATCGCGGTGCGTTTGGACGCGAGCTGGCGCTGCCCGTTTGGGTGGACATCATGAATGCCGCCGCTGATCACTATCCACCGCAGGAAATCAAGCAGCCCACATCCACGTCAGGTGGACTGAAGCAGGTTGAGATTTGTTCGAAGTCTGGGCTGCTTGCCACCGACAAATGTTATGACGCAGTCAGGACCGCGAATGGCGATACGGTTCAGCGACGCTCGACTTACATGGAGATTGGCACGCAATCGCAGGTTCCGACTGAGCCTTGCAATATCCACGGTGAGCCGCGCGCGCGTCTCGCACGCTTCTTTTCTTCGAGCGATTTGCCGCGCGCTGCGTTGGCCGTCGACGTGAGTGAGGTCACGCCAATCGCCGTAAAAAGCCCAACGTTATTAGCGGACAAGGATCCTTATAATTCTCTTAAGCCAACGTTGAAACCTGAGCCTGTGCCGCAACCAGCAGCTGAAAAAGTCGCAAGCCAAAAGCCCGACAACGTTGCCGGAGACAGCGCCGTAAAAACGGCGAACGCCAGCGGAAGCGGGGCCGCTAATCAAACTGCCGAATCCGCTCCGGAGATCAGAAAAGCAATTCCGGTCCAACCGGAGGATAAGAAGCCCGTCGAAATCCGCCGCGCCATCCCAGTCAAACCTCTGGACCAGGAAGGCGAGGATGGAACGCTTTTGAAATCGGCAACGCCGCCGCCCCCTAGCGATATCGACGAATAGAACCTGTTCCCTTCCCGCTTCTAGACTCGAAGCGAAGAATGACGAAATCCCAATAACGAAGCGCGAAAGAATGGCAAATCATCAAATGACGAACATCGCTATAAAGCTTTTTCGTCATTGGATCTTCGTGCTTCTTTCATCATTTGTCCCTTGGTCATTAGTGTCCACCACTGACCGTCCGAGAGGTCGCAGGCCATGACTTCTCACGATGTAGATTCCTTCCGACTGACGGTTCTCAATCCAATGGGGCGGGATCCCGAACAGGAGTTCCGCGACCTGCCTGCGCCAGGCGAAGGTGCCCATCCACCGATCAACTTCCATGCCTTCGCCGCTTGTACGCAGGGAGCTTTTCACCATGACACGCGTCGCGCCATCGCAGAGAACACATCGGTTCTTCTGCTCCTGCGCGGTGATTTTCGCGCTTCCGAGCGCGCCTTGGCCAATCTAAAGAAACACGGTCGCACCGTTGTTGTGTCGTTAAAGGAGACCGGCCTCCATCAGATCGCTCAACAGTTATCCAATCGCGCCAGACTATCCCGCTTCATGAAAATTGTGGCGCAAGCGGATGGATGCATTGCCACCACTCCGGAAGCTGCGGAAATCTATCAGAGCGCTCGCTGCAGCCTGAGGCGAGTGGCATTTATTCCGACCCCTTATCCTGTTGAAGACCAAAGATGGAATTTTTGTCCGCCCCCAGACGAGCAATCTGGAATCTTTGTTGGCACGCGCGAATGGGACGCGCCATCGCGCAATCATTTCGCGGCGCTCCTGGTCGCGCGTCAGCTTTGTGACGCCACTGGTGAACCGGTCAACCTCGTTAATCTGGATGGATATAAAGCGCGGCGTTTGCTCGGCGAACTGAAATTTCCGGAGGGAAAACTTCATGTAATTGGGAGATGGAAATCCTATCCCAATTACCTGCGGGATGTGTCGCGGCATAAGATCGTCCTGCAGCTGGATCGCAGCCACGTGCCCGGCCAGGTGGCAGGTGATGCTCTCCTTTGTCGAATTCCCTGTGTTGGTGGCGACGGCGCGATTGAGCGAATTGCATTTTCGAAAACCTGCGGCGAGGGCCGGACGATTACCGAGATTGCTTCGATGGCGTTGGATCTGTTAAAGAACGCCGATTTACGCGGCGCCATTGTGGCCGAATCCCAGCAGCGCGCGCTGGAGCATCTCTCGTTTCGGGCAGTGCGATCGCAGCTGGCAAAGTTCTTCGCCCAGTTCGCTCAAGGGGAGCACTAACCAACAAGAGTCTCTGACCCCCGAGGCATGGAATGAAAAGGGCTTCTGAGGTGCGTTCGTCAGGCAATACGGTTCACGCGACCAGCCGCGCGATTTCGTCGTAAAATTCGCAACTATCTGACCATACCGCACAGAGCTGAGTGGTGATCAAACCAGCGATCGCTGCCCAAGCTTGACCATGCTCCCCGTCAGATGCGGGTGCGGCGGAGCGACACGCTTCGAGCGCCAACACCGCAGCCGCCGTGCGATTTTCGACATTGAGCTTGCCAAAAATATGTTCGACGTGTTTGCAAATGGTGCCGGTTTTTGCGCCGAGAATAACGCCGATATCGTGGTTGCTTTTGCCCTGTGAAATCCAGAAGAGGACCTCGGCTTCGCGCGGCGTCAGCGATAACGAAGCTAATGCGTCCAAGCTGCCCTGTTCTGTCTGGGACATAGAAATCTTCCTGTGTCGGCTTTTTTAACCGGAAACGGGAGCTCTGAGCAAGGGCATTCGTACGCAATTCTGCGTATTCTCAAAGACTTACTCGGACGCCAAAATCCGAAAATTATGAAAAAGATATTCCTCGACACACTCACATCCTTTGGAGCAGGCCGCAGAAATTCGACCACCTATGCGTCTTCGCCGCGCGGTTTGCTTCTCATCTCACTTGTCCTGGCGTGCTTTGCGTTTTCCCTGCAAATGCACGCACTTTCTCCGCCACCTGATGGCGGCTATCCGAATGGCAACACCGCGGAAGGCGATAGCGCTCTTTCGGGGCTAACGGGCGGCTTTTATAACTCAGCGTTTGGTTTCTTGTCGCTCCTAAGTAACGGCGATGCCAGCTTCAACACTGGTGTTGGCGCCGGGACGCTCCTTACCAATACCGCAAACGAAAATACGGCTACAGGCGCCGGAGCGCTTTTAAGCAACACCATTGGCGACCAAAACACAGCCAATGGTACGTTTGCCCTTTTCAGCAACACCGAAGGCATCCGCAACACTGCGATCGGTTCTGGAGCGCTTCTTAACAACACCGGCGACTCCAACACCGCGATCGGTGCCGACGCGCTTAGCGTCAATACCACCGGAGGCCTCAACGTGGCCATCGGTGGTATCGCGCTCCGTGACAACGAAGGCAACGGCAACACGGCTATCGGGGTTGGTGCGCTCTTCCAGTCGACCGGTAGTTTCAACACGGCCGTAGGCCGTCTAGCCGGGCAAAGTATTACCACCGGTAATAACATTATTGCAATTGGCGCCCAAGTGGATGGTATCTCCACTGTTTTTGGCGAGGTGGATGACAGCTGCTATATCGACAACATCTTCGACGCGGACATTGACTTGGGCACCGCCACGATTGTGGGGGTCGACGCCGATGGAAAGTTAGGCACGAACGCTGTCGATGTTGCTGGAAACAAGGTGCCGCTAGCTAGTCTGCTAGGTGGCCAGCGCCAAGCCATGCTAAATGAATTGCGCAAAGAGCAAAAGAGGGTCGCGGATTTGGAAGGCACGGTTGCGCGTCTCGCGGCAACGGTAAAAGAGCAGGCGGCACAAATCCAAAAAGTGAGCGCCCAACTAGAGGTGAGCAAGCCAGCGGCGAAACTCGTGCGTTACAAACAATAGGCCCACGACAATCGGATCCTTCAGGTCTTCTTTGGTGTGAGCGCACGCACCTGGCGTGCGCTCACCAAATTTAAATCAAAAGATGATCTCGAAGAGTTTAATGCCGTTCCATTTTCCAGGGTGATTCGGATCGAATGATGTACTCTCTACCCAAGTACCGTAGCGTGCCGGCGCCCAGGGATTGAGCATTTGGAACGGGTTACGCCCATCGCTAAATCCTCGCGGAATCACTCCCTGGACTGGAGGACGTTGTAAAAGGGGCGGCGGCGTAGGCATTGCTCGCACCGGTTTTTGCGGGCCAATCGGTGCTCTGAACTCTTGTGCCCACGCGGTTGTAACGAGTGCGGCCATGATTGCGATCATTAATGTTTTCATGTTTTTTCCTTTCGTTGGAAAGCGCGCAATCCGCATCAGGCGGGCTTGCCCGTCACAACGCCTGGCCACATTATATACTTCGATGGACTACCTTGAAAAGGCCGGACGTGTGCTGGATATAGAAATTTTTGAGCTCAAGCGATTGCGGGAACGTCTGGGCGAAAATTTTTCTCGAGCCGTTGAACTGATTAAGGAGACGGTCGATGCGCGGGGCAAAGTGGTTGTTGTCGGAGTCGGTAAGTCCGGACATATCGGAGCAAAGATCGCGGCCACGCTTACCAGCACCGGGTCGCCGGCTGTGCTGCTCGATTCTTCGAACGCGCTACATGGCGACCTCGGCGTAATTGCCGATGGCGACGTGGTGCTTGCTTTGAGCGCCAGCGGGGAGACGGAAGAAATGGTCCGGATTTTGCCGGCGATCGCTCGCTTTCAAGTGCGGATTGTCGCCATCTGCGGCGATCCGCAATCAATCCTTGCACAGAATGCGCATCTGTTTCTCGATGTGAACATCGAGCAGGAAGCGTGTCCGCTGAATCTTGCACCGACGTCGAGCACCACAGTGATGCTGGCCCTCGGCGATGCGTTGGCGATGGTTTTGTTGGAGGCGCGCGGATTCAACAAAGAGGATTTCGCGAAGTTTCATCCCGGTGGAATGATCGGACGCAGCATGCTTATCCGAGTGTACCAAGTCATGCGCCCGCGTGAAGCCATGGCAATTGTTTCTACGGATACACCTGTGCGCGAAGTGCTAAAGGCAATGACCGGCGTGCGTGCCGGCGCTGCCGTTGTAACCGACGAAAATCAGAGGTTACTGGGCATTTTCACCCATGGCGATTTCGTGCGGCATTTTCAATTCGATTCAAAGATCGGCGAGCGCCTCGTTGCGGATCTGATGACTTTGAACCCAGTGACTGTGCACAAAGATAAACTCGCCGTCGAAGTTCTTAATCTCCTCGAACGCCACCGCATCGACGACCTGGTCGTGGTTGATGATGACAGCGTTCCTGTCGGGATCGTCGATTCCCAGGATTTGACGCGGCTGAAATTGCTGTAACGATGTAACTTTTTTAACGAATCACCTCATAGAAATCATGCCCGCAGCCAACGATCTTCGCAGAGGAATGGCCATAAAATACAATGGCAACGCCGCTATTGTGCTCGAAGTCCATCATCGCACACCCGGAAATTTGCGTGCATTCGTCCAGGCCATCATCCGCTACATCAACACCGGCAAAAGCGCCGATGTTCGCTTTGGTTCGACTGACAAGGTGGAGCTAGTGGAGATCGAGCGAAAACAGCTCGAATTCAGTTACAAGGACCGCAACGGGTACCATTTCATGGACCCCGAGACGTACGACACCATCACGTTGCAGGAGAACCTGATCGGGGACGCAAAGGATTATCTGGTGGAAAATCTTTCGCTGCAGGTCCTCTACGCAGAGGGCAAACCGGTGGAGGTCGAACTACCCGCGTCGGTAAGCCTGAAGGTAACCCAATCCGCGGAGGGATTGCGCGGCGACACGGCGAGCAATGTTACCAAGCCGGCGACGCTCGAGACCGGCATGACCATCAACGTCCCGCTTTTCATCAAGGAAGGCGAGATGATCAAGATCGACACGCGTACCCGCGCCTACATGGGCCGCGCGTGATCGCTTCGTCTGGAGGCGCAGGCTGCCAGCGCCACACCCAGAACGCAAATTTCGCTTGTCCAAATTCGTCGCAGTCTGCGTAATCTGCGACAACTTTGGCTGCAAGAAAGAGAAAATCGACAAGCAATCGCGGAAAGCGCAATTCCAGGCGCAACCGCAAAGTTGTGCGCAACGTGGCACGGGCGCGGACACTCGTTCCGGTGGCGGATCCGCTCACGGTCCCGACCCGTTGGGTGAAATTTGTTTTTGCGATTTTCCTTCTTCCGATCTGCGCAATTCTCAGTCAGACATTTTTTACCGCTTTCGCGCGCGCAACCGTGACGCAGCGCTTTTGGGCGGGCGAAGAATTTTGGTTTTTTTCATTGGGCGCAGTTCTGTGGCTGATTGCTTTTTTCGGTCTTCCGCGCCCCATCCTCATTTATGTCTTCGGACACGAATTGACCCACGCGCTGTGGGTGTGGTTGATGGGGGGGCGCGTGAGCCGGTTTCGTGTTGGCCGTGACGGCGGACATGTGGTTACCAACAAGGCCAACTTCTGGATCGCGCTGGCACCATATTTTTTTCCACTCTACAGCATTCTGGCGATCGCGGTCTATGGCGCGCTCAGCCTCTTCATGAATATGCAGCCGTATGGTCGATGGCTTTACGCTGTGATCGGCGCGACGTGCGCGTTCCATTTCACGTTTACGTGTTGGATGATCCCGAAAAATCAGACTGACCTGAGCGATCAGGGTACGTTCTTCTCGCTCGTCGTAATCTATTTGATGAACGTGCTGCTGCTCAGCGTGATGCTCATTCTGGCGTCGCCCCAAATTACGTTCGCCGGTTTCGGAGCAGATTTGCTGACCAATCTTGCCAATTTCGCGCGGTGGCTTGCTGATCTTTTTGGAAGACTGGGCGCAAACCTGTAGCCGTCGCCGTGTGGGCGACGCTTTGCACGACTGCTATTCACGCCGGCGCCACGTCGCCCAGAGGTAGACGTCTACTGGTTCGTGATCGCGGCGAAAGGCAAGATCGACAATGCTTCGGCAAGTTTCACCCGCCGATCCTGCGCAGGAACAGGACGACAGGTAAAAAGGTCGTGCGCGTTTTCCAGCGAAAGCGTTTCGGGAATTTCCAGTGTTGTGTCCTGCCAAATCTCACCAATCGGCGGAAAACCAACGCGAGAAGAAAGCCGCGGTGCAATTACTACAATCCAGTGGTTCCCAAGCTGTCGGGCGAAGCTGACGCAGGAGTCCGCGAATATTCCGCCCGGCGTCAGGGGCAGATATTCTCCCTTCTGGAAAAGCTCGACGTGCTTGCGCCGGAATTGCAAGACGCGCTGCGTTAGAAGCATCTTGATGCGGCCATCAGTCCAGTTGCGCGCAAGATCGCGGGGATGAGCTGTTGCGAGTGATTCCAGCATTTCACGACGCCGCTTGTAATCGACTGGGCGCCGATTGTCGGGATCGACCAGACTGTAATCCCAAATTTCGCTGCCTTGATAAATGTCGGGAACTCCCGGCGAAGTCAGCTTAAGCAACGTTTGGCTAAGCGAATTAACTGCGCCGAATCGCGCAACATCCTTCGCGACCGGAATGAACGCTGGGAGGAATTTATTTCGCGGCGATGGATCCAAGACTTTCGCGATGAAATCCCGCATTGCTGCGTCCCATTCTTCATTCGGTTGTATCCAACTCGTGTTGATCTTCGCTTCATGGAGCGCCTTGGCCATGTACCTTTGAATCCGTTCGATGTAATCCGGCGTTGCCGTCGTTTCCGGTTCACCATTGGCCTGCATCGGCCACGTTCCCAACAACGTTTGATAAAGCAGATATTCTTCGTTCGCGTCTGGCGCTGTGACGTCATTGATCGTTCGTTTCCAGCGACGATTAGCAACGCGCCATCGTTGCAATGAGCGCCGCCAGAGCTCCGGGATTTCGGAAATGACAACGATTCGTGCGCGCACGTCTTCGCTGCGTTTGGTGTCATGTGTCGAAGTGGCGAGCAAGGTCGCCGGCCAATTGCGCTGTCGATCAATATTCCGCTCGTGAAATTCTTCTATGCTTAATCCAAACTGTTGCGGCTCGCCGCCTACTTCGTTCAACGCCGTCAGCCGGTTGTAAATGTAAAACACGGTGTCCTCCAGGCCCTTGGCCATGATCGGCCCTGTGGATTGCTGAAACTTTAGAACGAAATGCGTGTGCTCGGCGCGTGCTTTGGCATCGAGGTTCGGCGGAAAACGGAAGAGCAATATGTCGCGGAGAAAATTAAAAATTGATTCTTCCATTCCCGGATTGCGCCGCTTTGCGGCAGCGATCGCGCGCTCGACAATCTGCCGATCTTCTTCCGTCACCGGCTGCCCGGGCGCCAGGTATGTTCGATAAACCGGAAAACAAGCAATGGTCTCGCGCACGGTGCGCGACAACGCCTCGAGCGTGAAATCGCGATACCATCGGCTTTGCTCGGAAAGCCGGTCGAGCATGTTACCCAACACATCGACGTCATTGGCCAGGGACAGTTTCATGACCTGCAGCTTTTTTGCATACAGCAGATGCCCAAACGGTACGGAGCGACCAATGAAACGATGAAACGCTTTTGTGATTGCCGTTTCTGTCGAGGAATCAACAAGCAACTGCGCTACTTGATTCGTAAAATCATACCCGGTAGTGCCGTGTACGTGCCAATCCTTGCGCAGAGTTTCGGAGCCGGTGAGAATTTTTTCGGCCACCATGTAAATCGCTCGACCGTCCTTCGGCAAAGTGGTCCCGAGCGCCTTCGCGCAACTCTGTTGAAGCTTTTCAAAATACTCGCGCGGCAGATAAAGACCGTCGGGATGGTCGATCCGAAGACCTGTAACCGCGTGTGAGCTTACGAACTCGAGAAGAAGCCGGTGAATGGCGTCAAAGACCTCTGGCAACTCGACCCGGATCGCGGCCAGTTCGTTCACGTCGAAAAAGCGACGGTAATTAATTTCCTCGGCGGCGACCCGCCAGAACGCCAGCCGATAGGACTGCGCATTGAGCAATTCATCCAGCGCATCAAAGCTACGAGGATCGCCCGGTTCGCCGTTGATCTGCGCCAGTGCCTTCTGAATTGCCTGTTGGACTTGCGGCGCCTCGGCGCAACGACGTTCGAGACGCCGCTTGATGATTTCTTTTTCGCGAATGCGCTCCGCGATGCGTTTTGGGTCGGCCTCGGTGCGTTTTGGCAAATATTCGAGTGCCGTCAGAATACTTTGCAGTTCCGCATAGAAGTCCTCTTCCTTGTGTTCGGCCAGATTTCGCAAGGCGATTTCCAGAACGTAGCGATATGTTCCGGGAGCGATCGGCAGTCTGCGCTCGCCATAGAGCAAATAAAACGTTCCTTCCTCAAAGCGCACTTGCAGTTCGCCGCGCTCGAGGACACGCCCATACTGGTCGGTCAGAATCGGCAGCAGAACTTTATCGCGCAGATCAGACTTCAGCGGCTGCCAGTCGATATCGAAATAGGGTGCGAATCTCGAACTCGGCCCATTTTCGAGCACGTCCATCCACCATTCGTTAAGCGGCTCTGCGATCCCGACGTGATTGGGGACAAAATCGAGTACCTGTCCGATCGAATGCGCATGCAACTCCGCGATCCAGGCGTCGTAATCCTCGCGTGAGCCGATCGCTATGTTGAGTTTGCTATGGTCAGTGATGTCGTAGCCGTGCAAGCTGTCCGGGCTGGCCTGAAAAGACGGCGAGGCATACACGTCACTGACTCCGAGCGCATCGAGATATGCGACGACTTCGCGTGCCTGCGAAAAAGTGAACCAGCGATTGAATTGCAATCGATAGGTGCAGGTTGGGATCCTTGTCATGTCGAGCGAAGTCGAGACTCTTTCAATCTTCTCCTTCGATGGCTTGGTCAAACAGAGATTCCGGAGTCCCTCGACTCCGCTCGGAATGACAAAACGCGACTACATCTTCTCCGGCACTTTGATGCCTAACAAGTCGAGGCCTCGACAAAGCACTTGCGCGGTGAGATCGCACAACGCCAGTCGTGAGCTGCGTGCCGGTTCGTCTGATTTCAAGACCGGACAGGCTTCGTAAAATGTATGAAAGCTGTTCGCCACTTCGAAAAGATAATTTGCCAGAATATTTGGTCGGAAATCGTTCAGTACTTGTGGAACGATCTCCGCGAACTGACACAGGCGTTTTGCAAGAACGATTTCGGCGGGATTCGTTAGAACGAGTCCTGTAGCCACAGGCCTGTGGCCCGTCTCTTCGTACTTTGCCTGTTGTTTAACGCGCTGCAGGGGCGTGGCTACAGGAGATTCGCCTGCTTTCCGGAAAATCGAGCGAATTCGCACATATGCGTTCTGCAAATAAGGAGCCGTATTTCCCTGGAGAGACAACATTCTCTCCCATGAAAAAACGTAATCGGTCATCCGGTACTGTGACAGGTCAGCGTATTTGACTGCGCCGATGCCGATTTTCTGTGCGACGTCGATCTTTTCTGCCTCGCTCAGATCCGGATTTTTTTCATCGATAATTTTGCGCGCGCGCTTGCATGCTTCTTCGAGAAGTCCACGCAAGGGCACGTTTTCGCCCGAACGCGTTTTCATCAGTTTGCGATCTTCTCCGAGGATGCTGCCAAATGTAACGTGGCGAAGATCGGCTTGATAACCCTGTCGCCGTGCAATCTCGAAAATTTGTTTGAAATGCAGGGTCTGCGGAGCGCCGACCACGTACCAAACGCTGTCCCCTTTCAAATCGTCGAGGCGATAGTCGACTGTCGCGATGTCGGTCGTGGCGTAATTGAATCCACCGTCCCGTTTGCGAATGATGCATGGTTTGTCGGCCAGCTCCGGGATATCGCGAAAAAAAACGACAACCGCGCCCTCGCTGATTTCAGCAATCCCGGATTTGAGCAACCGTTCGACAATGCCTGGGAGTCGATCGTTGTAGAAACTTTCGCCGCACTGGATGTCGTAATGAATATCGAGTAGTCCGTACACGTGCTCGAAGTCTTGCATGGAAAGGGCGACGCATTCGTTCCAGATATCGATGTTTTCCTTGTCGCCGGCCTGCAGTTTTACCAGTTCCTGGCGACAGGCTTCTCGAATCTGAGGATCGCTGGTCGCCAGTGCGTTCGTCTCCTTGTAAATCCGGACAATCTCGGCCAGGGGATGCTGCTGAAGTGCGCGCTGATCCAGGAGATTTTTCCACCCGTAAATGACCATCCCAAATTGGGTACCCCAGTCGCCTATATGATTGTCGCGGACCACTTCGTGCCCTAGAAACGTTGCGATCCGCGCCAACGCATCGCCCAGAACGGTACTGCGGATGTGACCGACATGCATCGGTTTGGCCACGTTGGGCGATCCGAAATCAACCACGATGCGCCGCGGCGATTCTGTCTCCACGACGCCGAGTCTTTCATCGCCCAGGATGCCGGCGGTTTTTTCGGCAACGGCCCCGGGCCGCAACGTAAAATTGATGAAACCCGGGCCTGCGATCATCGGCGGTTCGCAAAGATCGCCAACCTTCAGCTGACCGACGATTCTCTCCGCGAGTTCCCGCGGATTTTCGCCACGCTGCTTTCCGAGCACCAGAGCAGCGTTTGTCTGGTAATCGCCGAAGCGTCGGTCGGTTGCTGGCGTTAATTCGCCTGCGTCCTGCAACCCGGCACCAGCCATAGCGTCGGAAAGCCTCTTTGAAAGAAGTAATTGGAAGGTTTCCATCGAATTATTTTAGCGCCTCGGTGACGCAGGCAATCTTGCTTGCTCGTTCGCGACTTTCGCAGACAGGATTGTCTGCGTCACTACGAACGATCGCGAAAGATCGACAAAATTTCGTCGGCGGATTTTGCGCTGGCCAGGCTCTCGCGCACAGAACGATCGTTCAGAAATTTTGCGATTGAGGCGAGCGTGCGCAGATGCGTTTGAAATTGATTTTTCGGGACGATGAAAAGCACGACGAACTTGACCGGCGCGTTGTCGAGCGCATCAAATTCGATGCCTGTCGTCGATCTTCCAAACGCAGCCACTACTTCCTCGAGCCGGTCGGAAGAACAATGAGGAATGGCGATTCCGAATCCAATGCCTGTGCTCATTGTTTCCTCACGCTGTTTCAGGGAAGCGAGAATGGGATCGCGGTCTTCCGGTTTGATTTTACCCAGACTAACGAGCAGATCGATCAGTTCAACGATGGCGGCCCAGCGCTCCGTAGCTTTCATCTCAGGGATGATTTGCTCGACAGAAAGTAAATTGGCCAACGACATGCGAATTCCCGGTACGGGAGGGCAAGCTTAGCGGGAGCGCCTAAGTTGACAAGCGAGATTTGCCACGTTGCTCATGTGCTCCTGCATTGGTCGCATCTGTCACATCTACTCGCGAATCTTGTATTTCAATTGCCGGGACAGCAACCAGCGTACACCGAACATATCGATGGTTGCACGCAGGGCGCGGTTGCGGAGACTGTACTTACTTTGGCCGAAGCGACGCGGGCGATGGTTCACCGGAATTTCAACCAGACGGTAGTCGGCCGCTTTGACAAGCGCGGGGATGAAACGGTGCATGCCTTTGAATGGAAACAGCGCGCTCACGCATTCGCGTCGCATTGCTTTAAGAGTGCAACCAGTGTCGCGCACCCCGTCTTTCGTGTAACGGCTACGCACGGTGTTTGCAATCCGGCTCGTCAGGCGCTTCACCACGGTGTCCTGACGTTTGAGGCGATAACCACAGACAAGGTCGGCGCCGTGCGTAATTTCAGCGAGAAGCCTTGGAATATCGGCAGGATCATTCTGTAAATCGCCGTCAATGACGACCACAGTCGCTCCGCGAGCCGCGGCAAGCCCGGCATAAATGGCAGCGCTTTGCCCGGAATTTTTCTCGAAACGAATCAGACGGATATTCGGCGCAGCTTCAATTCGCTCCGGCGTGCGATCGACCGACCCGTCATCGACAAAAACGATTTCATAATCGAGTCCGCTCAGCGCGACGCGCAATTCTTCCTGCAAAATCGGCAAGTTCGCTTCCTCGTTATAAAGCGGCACGACCACGGAGAATGCTGGCGAGCTTGTCACTTCGTTCATAGAGGAAGTGTCCGGTAGCTTCGACAGAGAAATATCTGCCAGGTTCGCAGCGGCTTCCCATAGCGCGATACTTGAATCGTGCCAATGAGTTCCGTCGATTGAAAGCCGGCTTTGATATTGTGCGGCACGCGTTGCTTTTTGCCGTCTCGAACGAAAAGCGCGTCGCGTCCAACGAATAAATTGATCCCGTTTTCTTCAGTGTAAACTTCGCCCTCTGGCCGAGGCGCGTCCGGCTTTAGCTCGACAAACTCATCGTAACGCGGCCAGAATGAGAATTGATTCACCATGTCCTGGGATTCGGGAATGTAAACCGGCGGATGTCCGGGGCCCTCGGCGCGCTTATCGTGGAGGTAAAAGGAAATCTCCGAGGCGCGGTCGCGGGCATCGGCAATGAGAAAAAGTTTCTCGCCCAATTCCGTTTCAAGATTATTGCGCATTGTCTCCAGTGCGTCTGTAGCGCTTTTCCAACCGCGCATCCGGTTGCTTGGATCGCTTCGCTGTAACTTGTATCCAACCACGCGCAGCAAGTCCGTATCGAGCGCCATCATACTCATGGTCAGCCCAACGAATATCGCAGTGGCCGCGCCGAGCCGCAGAAGGGCGCTCGTCTCGAGACGCTCCCGCCAGTAATAAATTGCCAGCAGCCCAAAACCGAGGAAGGCGAGCGCATCCCAATTTGGTGCCGCAGCTTTGTTCAAGGAAAGACACAAATAGAAAAGAAATACGGGTAACCCAAACCACATCAGGAACAGGACCTTGAATTGCTTATTCACTCGCCGCCAGCTTCCAAGGACACCCCAGGCTAACGCCAGGAACAGGAATGGCGAATAAGCCAGAAAATGTTCGCCAATAAACGAAAGAACTTCGACAGGGTGCAAGCCAAAGCCGTGCTCGACGCCTCCGCGCGATCGCAGATGCGCAAGCGTGACCCATGCGTGTTGCGTGTTCCACGCTATCGGCGGCACCGTGCAGAGAGCGAACAGGCCGAATAACAGATAAAATCCGGGACGCTTGAATTCGTCCCGGAACCGGGGCGCCAGGGCGAGCACCAACACAATCGAAACGAGCTCCAGCGCGTTAGTGTATTTGGAGAGGAACCCAAGGCCCACCAATAGTCCAGTCAATGGCCAATACCACGAGAACTGGGGACTTTTTTCCAACGCAAGCCAGAAAGTGAACATTGCCGCCAGCCAGAAAAAAATCGACAGTGCATCAATCGTCATCACGAAAGCACCAATGTTAAAAATCGGCGTAACGTTTAACGCGATGACGACCCACAGAGCGGCGGTGGCATTGAACAATCGACGGGCGAAATAAAACAAGAGCAGGCTCGTTCCGGCCGCGAGCAATGGACTGAAAAAGCGCACTCCGAATTCGTTCGCTCCAAAAACCGCAGTACTTGCGCGAATAGCAAACGCGATGCCTGGCCCTTTGCTGAAATAGGCCGGAGCTAGCCGTTCTGACCACATCCAGTAATGTGCCTCGTCAAATTCGAGATCGGTCGTTGCCAGCATCGACAATCGAATGACCGTCAGAATGGCAACGAAGAGCCACACCGCGCGCGTTGTGCTCATACCGAGTGCCGTGCCGCGCCTGGCGATCGCCCCTTGCCATTGGGCTTAGCAATCAAATTTGGATGGCGCGCAAAAATCTGCGGCGCCCATTTTCGACCTGTGATCCTCCAAATCAATTCAAACAAGCCGAGCAAGAGCAATGTTTCACCGCCTGCCAGAAAGACCGTGGCGGTCACGTCGCTGGGCCAGTGTGCACCCAGATAAATTCTCGAATAACCAACGGCCAAGGTAACCAACCAGTAAAGCCAGCCGAGGCGTCGATAAAAGAACGTGCAAAAAACAGCAATCACGGTGTTGGTGGTTACGTGCCCCGAGGGAAACGAAGGTCCCGACCGGTTGCGATCAGACGAATCGGAGAAGCGAATCGTTGGTTTCTTAAACAAAGTCAGGAACGCCGGACGCGTCCGTTGCAACTGGACCATCCGTACATTCTCCACGTGTTTGGGCCGATGGCGATCCACCGCCGATTTTAGAAAACCTGTGATCTGACTCGTGATCAACAGAGATAAGATCAGACAGATGACGAACGCGCGTGCTCTGAATCCCCCAAGTAAGAGCGCGCTCACTCCAATCGCGATAAAGAGCGGCTCCCAAATCGAGCTATCGCTCAGGGCCGCCATGAACAAGTCAAGGGCTGGGCTCGTCCACTCTTGATTAATGAAATGAAAGATGGACTGATCCATGCGATGAAAGTGAAACAGTCCCTAAGCTTTAATCGCTACCTGTTAATAAACAAATACGACTGAATGGCGAAGCACGAATGACAAATGACGAAACAGGCTCGAATGCTCAAATGACGAATATGCGATCGGAGGTTTACTCTTCGTCATTCGGATTTCGCCATTCTTTCGACCCTCGATCGTGGACATTAGTCATTAGTTTAACGCTAGCCACGTTGTCGCTCTTCGCCGAGCCGCCGCCTTCCGCGAAGGATATTCTCGCCTCGGTGCGCATGATGGAATCGCGACAGCAGATCGATCTTCAGGGACAACTTCGCCAGGATACTATTGTGGTTCCATTTCACCTGGTCCAAAACGGACCGCTGATTCGTTATTCGTTCGCAAATCCCGATGAAGTTTTGCAATTGCGTCTCGGTGAAAAGAGCTCGCGTCTTGATCTTGTGACCGATGATGGCACCGAGCAATTTGCGGCCTCGAAGCTCAAGCAAAAAATTCGTGGTACCGGTGTGACCTACGAGGATCTGGCGTTCAAATTTCTCTACTGGCCGGCCACGCGCGTTTTAGGTGAGGAAAATGTTCGCACTCGCAATTGCTGGAAGCTGCAACTGCGCGCGCCCTCGCGCGAATCGCAGTATTCCAACGTGCTACTGTGGATAGACAAGACCAGTGGCGCGCTTATGCGCATGGAGGGCTACGATTGGAATACTCAATTGGCGAAGCGTTTCGAAGTCGTTTCCGCTCAGAAGATTGAAGGCCGCTGGTTCTTAAAACAAATGCGCATCGAAGACTTGGAGCCTGGGACTAATCGCGTCCAGTCGCGAACGTATCTGGAGGTCAAAAGGTAGGGACGCTGCGTCCAAGTTTGGGAGGCCCGATGGGGCTTATGGACAAATGCGCTCCATCACTCCAAAAAAAATCGGGAGAGCCGCGTACAAAGCGCGTGCTCTCCCGATAAAATAATCGCGGTCGTCAGCGCGCGCGGTGTTCGCCGGATTTGGCGCCGCTCACTACCAACCTGCGGCCGAGGAATTCCTTATCGTGCAATTCTTCCACGGCGCGCTTCGCTTCCTCGACGGTTTGCATTTGTACGAAAGCGAAACCTTTTGAGCGTTGGTTATGGCGGTAGCTTACGACCTCCGCATTTTGAACATGTCCGACGCCGTTGAACAATTCAAAAAGATCGCTCTCGGTTGCGTCGAAAGACAAGTTACCAACGTACAAACGGGGCGAAGTAACTTCAATCCGTTCAGGCTTGCGGGCTGGTCGCGAAGACTGCGCGCCATTGCGCACGGTTGTTTCGGCCTTCGTTGCGCCATTTCCAAAAAATGCGGCAATCCGTTGCCAGAATGTCTTTTTTTGGTCCTTCGCTTCTTCTCGCTGACGACGCGCAGGGTTGTTGCCACGGCGTCGGGAGCCTCCGCGCGAACGGTGCGAGCGTCTCCCAGTTGAATAAGAGTTCATGGTGGTCCTTACGTTTAGTCCAATTATTGAATTGGCGGAGCGCATCGAGCGATGCACCGTCCGCAGCGCGCCAATCATCCAGAGCCCATTCAAACAAGGCACTCTGCGACGCCGTTGGAAACTCCGCCTCGTCGAACCGGGAAATCACTTCTCTTGAATCGCAAGCCCGCGCACTCAACCAACGATGCAGCGAAGATGCGAAAGTTCGCATCACGATATCGAAAAAGCTGAATCGTCGTAGAAAACGGAGGCTCGGAATATCGAACAACATTCCCGGCATCTCGGCCGAAGTATGGCTTAAGCCGGCCCGATTGCAAGCGGAACGATTGGGAATGGCGAAGCACGAATGCCAAATAAAGAAGGAACAAGGGAATTGACGAAAAGTATCGAAGGACTCGCGACGTATCATTCGTCATTCGGATTTCGTCATTCTGTCGCGCAACGAATAGGCGCGCGACTTTATGTATTCTTTCGGGCGTTCGCCGCGAATTGGACGAACAAATGATCGCAGCTCGCGTGCATGTAGTTTCGGCTTGTAGCCGAATTCCGGCATGAGATCGCGGCAATGCCATTCCACCCATCCGATTTCATCTTCGGATAGTTCGCGCTGCCAGCGCGTTGCCGGTTCTGGACTGATCTGCGAAAAGTTAATCCGGGCCGCTGAGTTACCGCTCCAAAACCGGCCTAATTTTGTCGGTGTCAGTACCGTTTCCTGGTCGAAACTGATCTCGAGGTAAGCGCAAACCTCTTCCATCGTTGTGACCGGTTCGCAGACCAATTGTTCATACTGCACCACAAAGCCCGGAATTACACCATCCCGCACACGCCCGGCCAGTCGGGCAGCGACCAGCCAGTGGGCGATCACGTAATAAATTGAGAACCTTCCCGTTTGCCTTGTTTTCTCCAGAGCGATTTGCGCCGCAAGGATGGCACGCGGGTCGCGCACAGTGACGAGAATTTTCGCGTGCGGAAAACGCCGCAGAATCTCTGGAATATGATTGCGATTGGCCGGAGTTTTTTCCACCCACCGCCCGATGGAGTCGAGCGGACGTTCCAGTGTTGCCGCGTATGCTTTGACCATTAGCACGAGCAGATCTTCCTGCGCATTGGCGGGATCGAATGCCAACCGCTCGAAGGCTTCCAGAAATTTTTGGCGCGGGAACGTCGCGTAATTCCGCTTGCCCCATTTGCACGGCCCGCCGAAGAGCACATTCGACAGCGATTGTTTAGTCAAATAATCAAACTGCGCGCGGCGACCGCGTGGCGCATATTTCGTTAGGACGGTGGGAAAATGGGCTGTTTCTTCCGGCAATACGAGCAACTCGGGATGATTATCGAGCAACGCCACAAGAAGTGTGGTGCCGGATTTCGCCTGTCCGGCGATGAAGCAAGCCCTCTGCTCGAAAGGCAATTTCGAACTCATCGAGGGAGCTTACAATAGCCGGCGACAAAATGATAATACCCAGCCGCTTCGGCGGTCGGCTACTGTCCGTTTTGAGACCCCAAAAACCACTCGACGAAACGCGGCAGCCCCTGGCTCAACCGCGTGGTTGGAGTGTAACCGAGCAGTTTTCTCGCTTTCGAAATGTCCGCACAAGTCAGGGGCATATCGCCGGGTTGCTCTGGCAATTGGTTGATTTTCGCTTTTTTCCCAAGCGCGTTTTCGATTGCAACGATCAAGTCTTTCAGCTGGATCGTCTCGCTTTCACCCAGATTAAAGATGTCGAAGAGCGGGCCTTCGTATTGAAGCGCCGCGATCGTTCCCTGAATTACATCGTCAATGTACGTGTAATCGCGTCGCGTTGTGCCGTTGCCAAATTGCTCGATTGGCTGGCCAGCCTGAATCTTCCGGGTGAATTGATGAATCGCTAAATCGGGCCGCTGCCGCGGACCGTATACGGTGAAATAACGGAGCGCCACTGCGCGCAGTTGATGAAGATGCGAGTAAGTCGAGCAAAGAAATTCGCCGGCAATTTTTGTCGCAGCGTACGGACTGAATGTCTGAGTTAGATGTTGATCCTCGGAAAAGGGTATGGTCTTCGAGGCGCCGTAAACCGACGAACTGGAGGCGAAGATAAATTGCTCCACGCCGGTCACACGCGCCGCTTCGAGCAGATGCAATGTGCCAGTGACATTGGTGTCGTAATAAAGTTGTGGATATTGAATCGAGGGTCGAACGCCGGCGCGAGCGGCCAGATGCGCAATCACTTTGAATTTTTCGCGATGAAACAGATTCCGAACTGACGCATCATCTCGGAGATCGAGATGGTGCACGGTCACATCTTTGGCGAAACCGGCGATATTTGCGTGCTTGATTTTCGGATCGTAAAAGTCGTTGAAGTCATCGAGGATTGCGACCGTGTGCCCGGTCACAAGCAGGCGTTCAACGAGATGGGAGCCGATGAAACCCGCCCCCCCAGTGACCAAAATTCGCATGGGCGAGGGTAGATTTGCAATTGGTGATTGCCAAATACCAATTGGGTCGTTGACGACCAAAAGCAGCATAGCTGTACCCGCGGGCGTTGACCGCGGCGGTGTGTCGGGCCGCTAATCTCTCCAGCCGAGGTCGGCGCCCTCAACTACAATGCGGCCGCGGATCTCGCTAAAAATTGCGCCAGTGCAACAGGAGATACGTCCAGTTTAGTGCGAGGGCCAAGACCATTGATACGCGCACGAACGTTTTCGCGGTCGGCGTGGAAAAATGGAATCGCAATCGCGGCGCACGCGTCACAAGCACGAACGACGCATAGAGATCAAACGCCGTCACACTGCATAGCGCCATAAACACAAGAGGGTTCCATTTCAGTGCAGCGAGAAAGTGAGCGTGAAAGAATTGAATCCCGCATCGCGTCATGCCGCATGTGACGCACGGCAAACTAGTAATCTCATGAAAAATGCAGCGTGGCCATGGCAAGCCAATTGCCAGCCAGGCTGCCGCGAGACCCAGCGATGCAAGCGAGACGCTTAGCCAGATTAACTCGTGATCGATTTCACCTGGGAAAAGGCGCCGGACGCGAAGCCGCATTTTGACCGGAAGTCAATGGTGTGACGCGCCCCAAGCGCCTAATCCAAAGAGCATGAACGCAATGAGCATTAGGCCGCCGCAGCAAACGATTAGCGGCAGGAAAACGGCAAGAACAGCGCGGCCAGTGTCGGTATCATGGGCGCGCGCCAATCCGATGCAGCTGCAAACAAGCGCCCAAACGCCGGAGAT
>Ga0193722_1000068_pt1 | contig 22500 bp, 23 predicted proteins | sample H2m1metaG_FD_143044 | JGI IMG/M metagenome (GOLD analysis project Ga0193722, IMG submission 143044) | Soil microbial communities from a riparian zone of the East river system, Colorado, United States - H2m1 | ecosystem: Environmental > Terrestrial > Soil > Riparian zone | place: USA: East River...
GACGATTCAAATAAGTGATAACGAGCACATTGAGTTATTGCCGGCATACCTGGATTGTGTCAATCACAGTTGCGACCCGAATTCTTTTTTTGATACGACTACACAGCAGTTCCTATCGGTGAAACCCATCCAGGAAGGGGAGGAGTTTACTTTCTTTTATCCGTCTTCGGAATGGGATATGGACCAGGCGTTTCAGTGCAACTGTGGGAGTGCAGCGTGTCTTGGCTTGATCAAAGGAGCTAAGTATTTGCCGGCTAATCTCATTAAGAATTACAGGTTTACTGATTTTATTGAGCAAAAATTGAAATTGGAACGCGGATTGCAGCCCACCCGCGCGGGACATCCTGTTCCGAAACCGGGAGTTCATAATTCATCGCCTCTCTTATAGAGCATGAATTTTAGAGCAGAGAAAGATAATTACATTATATGGGTTATTGCTCCCTACTTAGAAACCGACGATCCCCACCTCCAGTATTATTACGATTACACGCAAAGCATAGCGGAATATCAAAAGGCATTTTCCGGGATCGGCTGTGAGTGGAAATGGGTCAATGTTGTTTTTCCTGCCATTGAAAGCGTAATCAAAGAGATCAAGGATCATCCTACGACGAAGACCAAAGTTGTCATCAACCTATGCGATGGCGATGAGATGAATGGCATTCCAGGCCTGTCCGTCATTGCTGCACTGGAGAAGCATGACCTGATCTATACCGGTTCAAATGCTTATTTCTACGAGATTACCACTTCAAAGATCCCGATGAAGGAAGCCTTTGACCGGAATCATGTACCTACTCCAGCCTGGAGAGTGATCGATTCAAAGCCGGTTGATATCGCTTCGCTGTTTAAGCAAGTCGGAGACGTACTGATCGTAAAACCCGCGATTTCGGCCGGAAGCATGGGCTTAAGCATCAAAAATGTAGTCAGCAATGAAGCGGAGTTATCGTCGGTGATGGATGATATCCAACAGGGTTATCACGGGTGGAAGCTGGACTCCGGTGGAATATTTGTTGAAGAGTTTATCAAAGGAAGGGAGTTCACGACCCTGGTAGTAGGTTCCTCAACCCATCCCGAGACCCTTCGGGTCTATCCTCCGGTAGAGCGGGTCTTTCATTCATCCTTACCTGAAAAGGAACAGTTCTTATCGTTCGACCGCCTTTGGGAGACCTACGATAATGAAAGTCCATTGCCTGAAAAGGCAGTATTATATAACTATTATGAACCTGAATATGAATTGGTTAAGGGTCTGCAGCAAATAAGTCTTGCTGCGTTCCTATCCGTAGGGGGTATGGGCTATGGAAGGTTGGATATTCGTATGGATAAACATACCGGTAAGCTCTACGTATTGGAGGTGAATGCCCAATGCGGATTGAGTGAAGACGAAAACTATACATCTATTGGAGCTATTTTGAGGTTTGCAAAGAAATCTTTTGCATCTTTGATCATTGAAATCATGGAAGATGCCATGATGCGTTATGGGGCAAAACATAAAGCAAAAAAATAAATGAAGATCTGTGTCCTTCAACCTGACTATTCAACAACCAATGTAGATTATAAAAACTACGACCCGCCACGGACCTTAACAGGTTTATTTCCCGGTGCTGTTGTTGATCACGTATTCCTGAATAAGCTTACCACGTACCGCCAACTGAAAGATCTCAGCAAGCAGGGGTATGATGTGTTCGTTAACCTCTGCGAAGGGTACCTCGAGTGGGAAGTGCCGTCGATCGATGTCATCCATACGCTTGACGTACTCAATTTGCCTTATACGGGTCCCAATGCCGTATTGTACGACCCGCCCAAACCCCTTATGAAGTACGTGGCCTATTGCGCGGGCGTCAAGAGCCCCGCTTCTGTCGTCGTTACTTCCATGAGCGATATCGAAGAAGTTATTGAGAAGCTGACGTTTCCCATGTTTATCAAGCCAGCCAAGGCCGGCGATAGCTTAGGGGTAGATGATAGCTTAGGGGTAGATGAAGACTCGCTGGTGAATACCGTGACCGCATTAGCATCAAAAATAGGTGCATTGCTTGGCGAGTATGAAGAGATCCTGGTGGAGGAGTACATTGCCGGAAGGGAATTTACGGTGCTCGTGGCGGCAAATAGTGATGGCAAAACGTGTACCGTCTATAAACCGATAGAGTATGTTTTTCCAGAAGGAAGGAAATTCAAGACGTACGCCCTCAAAACATCGGAATTGCATCCGGATTGCAACATACCGTGCCATGACTTCAAGCTAGAGAGACGCTTAAAGGCGGCAGCCGAGCACATTTTTATTGCTTTTGGCGGGGTGGGATATGGTCGTATGGATTTTAGATTGGATAAAAAAAATGAAGTTTATTTCTTAGAAATCAATTTCACCTGCTCTGCCTTTTATGAAAATGGCATGGAAGGTTCGGCCGATCATATTCTGAATTACGATCCTGCCGGGAAAGGCGGATTCTTAAAGCACATCATAGGCGAAGGCATCGCCAGGCATAAGGCAAAGCAGAAGAAATACACATTAAAAGGCAGCACCGTGTCGGGGTATGGCATTTTTGCCAATCAAGATTTGCGAAAGAATGAGGTCATTTTTGTCGGCGAAGCGTTGTCTCAGCGTATTGATTGGCAAAAATGCCACTCCAAGCGTTTTGTCGACGCGCATTGGAATGAAAGACAGAAAACCGATTTCAGGCAGTATGCCTACCCCATCAGCAAGGAGATCTACATACTATGGGATGAGAATCCAGTGAATTGGGCCCCTCAAAATCACAGTTGCAGTGCCAACACCGCCTATGAAGGACTGAATGTGATTGCCATAAAAGATGTAGCCAAAGGGGAAGAGCTTACGCTGGACTACGCCTTATTCCTCGATGAGAGCATGGAGCCATTTGCTTGTCAGTGCGGAAGCGAGAACTGCCGTGAAATGGTATTTGGAGTGAAAGAGAACGCAATCGGTGTAAGACTGCCCGCACCTCCCAAACTCATACGGAAGGAACGTCAGGCTGTGCCCGTCCCCGTTAACCGTGTGGGACCAGCTTCTAAGGATCGTCCGGGGCGACCTAAGCGATGAAGATCAGAATTTACAGAATGAACAGCAGAAATTTGATGAAAAGCTGATAGTGGATTCTGTTAATTTAGGAATTTTGAAAATTCTGGGTCTAAATGGAACAACAGAGAAAGCGTATCCTGGCCATTTCCGGAAGTACAAGAGCCCATTCTGCCAACGAAGCTATCCTCAACACAATCGCTTCAACTTACAAGGAGGTCCTGGACGTGCAGGTCTATACCGGCATTGCTGACCTACCCCATTTCAACCCCGACCTCGACAATGAACACGTGCCTCTCAGCGTTAGAACCTTTCGGGATCTGATTGAAAAAGCGGATGGGGTTATCATTTGCACGCCCGAATATGTTTTTAGCTTGCCTGGTGTGCTGAAGAACGCCATTGAATGGACCGTTTCAACGACCGCCTTTTCAGATAAACCCACTGCAGTGATCGTTGCTTCCGGGTTGGGTGAGAAGGCCTATGAATCACTTCTGTTAATTATGAAGACCGTTGGTGCCAAGTTTGCTGATCGTTCCTCGGTTCTCATTCAGGGTGCCAGGAGTAAAGTAGACAGCCATGGTCAACTCATCGACACCGCCACCGAATCGCAAATCCGCAGGGTGGTTGAGTCCATGATTGAAACATTGAAAATTTAAGATAGGGATCCCTCCACTTCATTATTCTACATTAAGAAGTGGGTTAGGAGTCAAGAAAAATTGGCTCCCTCTGATTTTAAATCTTAAATTCCCGATAATGAAGTACCATTATCCCCCGGGTTATTCTTTTATTGGAACCTATCGCCGTGCTCTTCGACTGGTGAATGACTCGCTTGTTAGCATGCAGGAAAGCATCTTCCGGTTTGGAGATACATACACGGTATATTCAGGCTTGTCCCGGAGAATGATTCTTACCCAGGACTCCGATTTTATTGACTACGTTCTGAAGAAAAACCACAAGAACTATTACAAATCGGATATGGTGACGAAGAAGCTGGGTCAGTTCATTGGCAATGGACTCCTCACCTCCAACGGACCATACTGGCTTCGACAACGGCGGCTGATACAACCGGGATTTCACCTTCATACGATACAAGGGCTGTATGATATCATGAAAAAGACCATCGGAGAATCGCTGGCAAAATTTCCGACCGGAGAGCAGGTCGAAATCCTTCCCCTTATCAACCGCCAGGCCTTTAACGTTGTCATCAACACGCTGTTTGATATCCAACTGCCTGTTAAGGCGATGAATGAATTAAGCAGGTTTATCAGTGAGACGCAGGAATTTGTGATCCGCGACATCAATCAACCTCACAAAAGCTGGTGGTACAGGCTATCGGGTGAGGTGAAACAAAACAGAAAGAAGGCCGAAGGGGCGAGGCAAATCCTAAGGGAGATCATTCGGGAGCGGATATCGGGCGGCAAAAAATTCAATGACTTGCTGGACATGCTGCTCAATGCCCGTTATGAAGACACGGGTGAACCGATGAACGAGGAACAGATCCTCGACGAAATATTGATCCTGATCATTGCGGGACATGAGACCACTGCCAACGCGCTCACCTGGACATTGTACTTGCTGGCCCGCCATCCGGAAGAGACGGAAAAGCTAAGAAAATCGACTAGCAACCTTGGAATTATGGAGTGCGTTGGGAATGAACGCCTGTTGGCCGTGATCAACGAGAGCATGCTGACCGGTTTCTGCATCATCCGGATAGCTATCGGGAGGGAGACAAAGGAAAAGCAAAGGCTTACTATCCTTTTGGCGGAGGCCCCAGACTTTGTATCGGAAACAATTTTGCGATGGCCGAGATGGCGATCTGCATTCAGGAATTTATTCATCGCTTTGACATCGGCGCCCCCGAAATTCAACCCAGGATCAGGGCCCTGGTTACGTTGAGGCCGGAAGGGGTGGTGTTGCGTATTAGTAGGAGGGGTTAGCGCTTAGTGCTAAGGGAGTAGCCCTTGATTCCTTGGCGGATTAGACTAGGGTATGGGTCATTAGCTAATAAAATTAAGTAAAGGTCAGCAATCACAAATCAGCAATAAACAATCAGAAATCCCTCAAACGCATTGTTTATTTTTAATTTTTAATTTTTGACCTAGCGGAACTTAGAGGCTTCGTGCCTGATTTAGTTAGTCAATAGTAATTTGGGGAGTTGTGGGGCGAAGGTCAGCACTACCGATCACCGATCACCGGCTACCTCAGGGATCTGAAAATTCACCGTGGTTCCCGCACCTTCTTCCGATTCAATAACCAGGGATCCCTGGGATCCCTTTAACTTGCCAACGGTCTCTTTGACAATGTACAGTCCAAGTCCGGGTCCGGCGCCTTCATCAGTGGCCCGGTAAAACATTTTCCCCAGGTTCAGCAAGTGTTCTTTCTTGATGCCCCGTCCATTGTCGTGTATGCTGAGATTGACACCATGCTGGTCAATTCTCGCATCTACTGTTATTTCAGGTTCTTTTCCATTCTTATACCGGATGGAATTGGATATGATGTTGTTCAATATGATTTTTAACCGCCATTTATCGCAATAGAATGGCTTGCTTTGGCTTACTGAAATGATTTTCTTAAAACTATTCCCATTCAGGTTGGAATAGTCAAGTTGCTCAAATGCCTCTTCAATGAGGGGTTTGAAAAGTACAGGTTCGCGCGCCACTTCCAGTCTTGAATTTCTCGATTGGTCCAGGATTTCCCTGATAAAATGATCTTGTTGTTGTGCACTCTTCTCCATCATGTCGAGGTACAGGTGTTTGGCATTGTTGACCTTGTCCTTCTTGGCCAGGTTAATGAGCCCCAGGATAGAGGCGATGGGCGCCCGCAGGTCATGCGATACGCTGTAAACGAAGCTGTCGAGTTCGGTGTTCCTTTTGATGAGTTCGGCGTTGGTATCTTGTAATGTTTGCTGTGCACTCTTCCGACTCTGCACTTCTTCTTCCAGGGCTTTGGTACGGTCCAGTACGAGGGTTTCCAGGTTTTCGCTGAGCTTCTTCAAGTCCGCTTTCGCACGTTGTCTTTCCTGAACGGCCGCCGCCAATACCAACGTTGAAATCGAGATCACGGCTACATAGACCTGAAGAAGGATGATTGAATCGCTGGTAAATCCGGCAAGGTACAATGGACCCTGCTTCAAGCCGGTAAAATAGACAGCCGCCAGCGACACTACAATAAACCCGATGATGGATGCAAAGGTCTTGAACCGGAACGCAAGCCATAACAGGAATGGGATGACCACAAACGGTAAGGCAAATGGCAGTACATTCCGCAAGGAGTGCAGATCCAACAAGAGCAAGACTCCGCCAAAGCAGGCAATAAAAATGGCAATCTCACCTGCCTTGTGTAACGTGACGTTCGCCCACCGGACGTGGGGTGAAAACAAAATAGAACGTATGGAGGGTGGTAGAAAAGGGGTACGTCCTTCCAACCAGTTTTCTAAAAAGCAGTTCTCCCACCAGCGCTTCCAGAATGCTGCCGGCTGTAACCATCAAGGTCACTGCCATCAGCATTTGGGCTGAATCGATGGATCCTGCCCAGAAGTTTTTGGCCGCGATGAGCAAAGAACCCATGGCGATTCCCGGCCACACATTGCGGCCATATAAAATAGTCAGGGCCAGAGCAACTCCAGCGGGAGGCCACACGGGGAGAGAAGTATTGTAGTCGAAGGCAAGAAAAAAACCAATTTCCGCCGAGAAATAATAAAGCAGCGCCACGAAAAGAATGTTAAAGTCAAAGGAGCGCAGTACAAACATTTTCATAGGGAATAGTTTTGCGACGGAAAGGTTAGGTAAAAGGAGGGAGAATGACACTATTTTCATTCCAACTGCGGATTTCAGCCGTTGTAGTGTGTTAAATATCGGTGAGTTGATTAGGGTGATTATCGATTGATAATCTGTAGTTTAACCGGGGTTAACCAAAGAAAACATATAAGCCTGGTACATTGGTTTTCTATGGGCTTCAATCTCAATTGATTGGGTTGATTCCAGGAAATTTTCAACCGCGGAGGCGCAGAGGCACAAAGCAGGCGCAGAGGCAATTTGGTTTGTTTCAAATAATACCTTTAGTATTCCTCACTGAAATTTTTGGGAAAATACTGCTCGCCTGCCTGTCACTTGTCCGATCACCGATTACCGATCACCAACCGGTAACCAACCGGTATTACCAAAATCTGTGGTTACACTAAATCAATGGGGAATTCACTACCGATCACTGGCCACCGATCACCGGTTCCCCAACAATTCCTTGCATTCCTTAAAAGTAACTTCTAAATTATAAGCAACTAATAAACACCATATCTTTTTATACGACCGATCTTAAACACAATTATGATGCGCAACAAGAAAATCAACCGCCGGGAGTTTATGGGGTCTGCCGCGGCAGCCTCACTGGCATTCAGCATTGTTCCAAGGCACGTAGTGGGAGGCCCCGCATTCGTGCCGCCCAGTGACAAACTCGTTCTGGCCTATATTGGCTGTGGTACACAAGGGATGAGGGAGATGACGGAACTGATCCCGAACCCGCTCCTTCAGATTGTAGCGGTCTGTGATCCCAACAAGAAGAGCACCAATTACTCCGATTGGTCGATCAATGGAATACGGGACGGTATTCGCAAAGCATTGGAAGATCCAACATGGGGCGAAGGTCTTGAAGGAATCCCGGGAGGCCGCGATATCGGCCAGGAATTTGTTGAAAAGTATTATGCCAAGGGAAAAGCGTCCGGCAAATTCAAAGGCTGTGCTTCCTATATCGACTTCCGTGAACTCCTCGAAAAAGAAAAGGACATCGACGCAGTGAAAGTAATGACGCCCGACCACCTTCATGGTACCATATCGATTGCAGCCATGAAAAAAGGAAAGCATGTCGTTATCCATAAGCCGATCGCCAACCGCATGTATGAAACGCGACTGACGATTGAAACAGCAAGGAAGACCGGAGTGAGTACTCATTTGCTGGCCTGGAGTCAACGGCCCGGAACAGACGTGGTGAAAAAATGGATCGCGGACGGAGCGATTGGGACTTTAAAGGAGATTCACAACTGGTCGAATAGACCGGTATGGCCTCAATGGACGATGAATCCATCGGATACGCCATCTATTCCCCCGGATTTTAACTGGGATTTGTGGCTCGGCCCCGTGCCCGATCGCCCATATCACCCCAACTACACCAACATGGTGTTCCGCGGCTGGTATGATTTCGGCGGCGGTAGTATTGCCGACATGGGGCACTATAGTCTCTTCCCTCTTTTCCTCACGCTTGGAATAAAGACACCTGCTTTCAGTGCGGAAGCGCTTGGCACCACTACCAGCCAGGTAACGGATCATGTCAGTCATGGCGTGGTGAATGACGTAGCCTTTCCCAATTCCTGTATTGTCCGCTTTAAGTTCGCAAAACAAGAAACCCTTCCTGCCTTTGATCTTTTCTGGTACGATGGCGGCATGAAAAAAACACAATCCCCCGGGAGCTTCCTGTACGCCGGCCCGGTTTCTGAAACCATAAACCTGGGGGCCGTTGCCTTGCGAGCTCGGAAAAAGGTAGTGTACGATGCGGTGAACATGAAGATCACCAACCTGCCGGAATTGGACAAATACCTTGTTCGGGAGTACCGAAAGGGTTGGGAACTTTGATTTCAATCTGAAAGCGTCACCGACTTCAAAATTCATTCTTATTTTATGCCTTAAATTAATTCCTTTTGGAATTCATTGATTATTACAAAATCCTTGAACTGGATAAGAACGCGAGTGAGGCGGATATTAAAAAAGCCTATCGAAGGCTGGCTCGAAAGTTACACCCTGACCTGAACCCGAACGACCCGGCGGCAAAGAGGAAATTTCAACAAATTAATGAGGCCAATACGGTTTTGAGTGATCCGGAAAAGCGTAAGAAATACGATAAGTACGGAAAAGACTGGGAGCGCGCCGATGAATTTGATAAGACAAGGAATCAGCGGACTGAACACGCGGGCGGCACCCGGCCTCGTTATACCGGAACCGATTCAGAGCCGGATTTCTCTGACTTCTTTGAATCCATGTTTGGCGGTGGGCCCGGACAGGGTAGGGGAAGTCACATTAAATTCAGGGGAGAGGACTTCCACGCAGAGTTGCATCTTGATTTAAAGGATGTCTATCAAACGCATAAGCGCACACTGACTGTAAACGATAAAGAGATCCGGCTGACCATCCCGGCTGGAGTTGAAAACGGGCAAACGATCAAGATAAGAGGATACGGGGGAGAGGGAGTGAACGGTGGCCCCAACGGAGATCTGTTCATCACTTTTTCAATTGCCAATCATACCCGGTTTAAACGGGATGGAAACAATCTCCACACCACGGTTGAGTTGGACTTATACACTGCCGTTTTAGGAGGTGAAGTAATCCTCGATACATTTGATGGAAAGGTGAAAGTTCCGGTAAAACCGGAAACTCAAAATGGCACGAAAGTGAAGCTCAAAGGCAAAGGCTTTCCGGTTTATAAAAAGGAAGGTGAGTTCGGCGACTTGTATATCACGTATCAAATCAAACTTCCGACCGGTCTTTCTGATAAGGAAAAAGAATTGTTTAAAGAGTTATCAAAACTGCGGAACCTGCGGAACCATGGAAACTGAACAACTCATCCCCATTCTGGAGTTTGCGAGGCATTATAGTATTGAAGTATCCTTTATAGATTCCCTCCGAGAAGTGGGGCTCATCGAGATTATTACGGTGGGAGATACGCAATATATCCATGAAGACCGGATAAGTGACATGGAACGAATGATTCGTTTGCACTACGGACTTGAAATTAATCTCGAGGGTGTAGATGCCGTGTCCCGGTTGCTGGAACGCATTGACCTTTTACAACAGGAGATCGTAGCGTTGAAGAATCGATTGAGGTTGTATGAAAATTAATCTGATATGAAAAAGATACTCAATGAAGACTGGCTGGCGTTTATTGTCGGGTTCATTCTCATTGGAGTAACCATTTTATTTGTTGGATTTCCCCTCCCCGGGTTCACCTGGGCCGGCACGAGGGACTTAAAACACTTGCTCAGCTCTGCTAACGTTGCAGCCATCGTTTGGCTGTATTTGATTGTTGTGGCGACGGGATTTACTTCCGTGGCCGTTGGAAGCAAGAAGGTCGGTAAATTGCTGATTGGTACATCATTTATTTTTGCAATAAGTATTCTGGCCCAGCTGTTGGCAGGGTATAAACTCATGAGGGGTTTCGGGTTGGAGTACGTGATCGTTGCATTGATCCTGGGAATCCTGATCCGTAGGTTGATTGGGGTCCCCGCCTGGTTGGCAGAGAGTCTACAATCCGAGTTCTTTATTAAAACGGGTTTGGTGCTATTGGGTACCAGTATCATCTTTCATGATATTGTGAAGGCCGGATCGTTGGGCCTTATCCAGGCGCTGGTTGTCGTTCTAGCCGTATGGTATGTTGCCTATTGGGTTGCAAAGAGATTCCGGATTGATGAAGAACTAACGCTGATGATGGCCAGTGCCGTTTCCATCTGCGGCGTTTCCGCCGCCATTGCTACCTGCGGAGCCATTCAGGGCGATGGAAAAAAACTTTCCTACGTCGTAAGCCTGGTTTTACTTGTGGCATTGCCGATGATGATCTTTATGCCATTGATTGCAAACCGTCTTCATATGGATCCGTCGGTTGCAGGTGCATGGATAGGAGGTACTATCGATACGACGGGGGCCGTGGTGGCCACGGGGGCGCAATTGCGCAATTGGGCGAAGTGGCATTACGCGTGAGTACGATCGTAAAGCTGTCTCAAAACGTTCTGCTCGGAATTGCTGCCGTGGCCATATCTTTTTTCTGGATGGTAAAGAAGAAAGAGAATGAAACGAAGAATACGCCCAATTGGCAATTGATATGGGAGCGGTTTCCAAAGTTTGTCCTGGGTTTTTTAGCCGCGTCCGTTCTGTATTCTTTCGTACTAAGCGAGGAGACGGTGGTACAAACAAAAGACCTGGTAAAAGGGATTCAAACGGCATTATTTGCACTCGCTTTCGTCAGCATCGGTTTGGAGACAGACCTGTCGCTCCTGGTGAAAACCGGGAATGGAAGACCGGCACTCGTGTTTGTTATCGCACAGGTGTTTAATATTTTCTTTACGTTGGCGATTGCCTATTTCCTTTTCGCGTGAGCGCATGACAGTCATATTAAAAGGTTGTTGAAGGGAGGCTTGAATTGAAACCATGGGAATTCGGATGCCCCGTCAGCTCTCCATTTATAACAAAATGAAATGCCCCGCGATCCGATGCCGACCTTTCGCCGATCCGCGATCCGATGCCGACCTTTCGCCGATGATTTTATTTACTCCAGTTAATAGTTAAAACTGATTGTAATAGGAGATCACCCGTGCTACTAATCCGAAAGAACTATATCATTCTGTTCGTAAAGACTCGACCGGATTAGTTAATGCGGCCCGAATTGACAGGTAACTGATCACCAGCCAGGAGACAAGGAGTACAGACAAACCTGCCGCCACAAAAATAACAGGGTTAATGGAGATCCTGTCGGTAAAATTATCAAGCCAGAGGTTGATCATATAATAGGTAATAGGGATAGCAATAATGAAAGAAACAAGGATCAGTCGCATGAATTCCCGTGAGATCAACACCACAACACCTCCGGCCGATGCACCCAATACTTTTCGAATTGCAATTTCTTTGAATCTCCTTTCTACCGCATAGGACGTTAATCCGATCAACCCCAGGCTGGCTATGAAAATCGCCAGTGCACTGAAGATACTCACGATTTTGCCAAGCTGGTCTTCTGACTTATACAAACGATCATAATCCTGATCGAGAAATGAATAATGGAATGGAAAATCCGGAGCGAGTGTTTTCCATTTGTTCCCGATGGCAGCCACGGTAGCGGGAATGTTCCCGGATTGGATCTTGACTGGATCTTGACTGAAAATTTTTGAAACCAATTCTTATTAACATGAAGAAGTAACGGTTCTATTTTTAAATGCAATGAACGGTAGTGAAAATCCTGCACCACGCCGACAATGGTGCCCTTCTTGCCTTGCTGGTCCACTTTTCTTCCAAGGGCAGTTTCAAGTGTTTTCCACCCAAAATTCTTTGCTGCTGCCTCATTGATCATGAAGGCAGTGGTATCATCTGCCGGAAAATCACGCGAAAAGGTCCTGCCGGCAACGACTTTTATTTTGTAATTGGGGAGAAAATCATAGTCCAGGACAAACGTGTTGATATTGGTTTGGGACATCACACCTTCCTTTATTTCAACGTCGGAACCGAGATTGGTGGTGGATTCGCCCGGTACCGTATAAGAGGTCGAAACGGTAGTCACGCCAGGAATGTTTTTCAGTTCACTTTTGACAGCTTCATAATGATCGTTGATTTTTCCATCACCGCTAAAATCGAGGATAAGTGTTTTTTCCTTGTCAAATCCAAGGTGGATCGTGCGCAGCAGAGTGAGTTGCTGAAAAACAAGCACCGTACCCGCAATGAGTGTGATCGAAATAATAAATTGGGACGACACCAGCATTTTTCTCAACCACTGATTGCTGAAGAGTACTCCCGGTGTTTTCTTAAAGATCTGTAAAGGATGGAATCCCGATGCCACAAAGGCAGGGTAGGCCCCGGAGAGGATCCCTAACACCGCACTGAGGATCATCAAACCGATCCAGATGATGCCTTGATGCCCAATAGTAAAGCTCAGTGAAGTCTCTGTGAGCAGATTGAACCGGGGCAGTAAAAGCAGCGCGATCAATGCCCCCAAAAGGGTAGCGATGAAGCAGACGATAATGGATTCTCCCAGAAACTGACACACCAAGGCGGAACGTTCTGCACCCAGCACCTTCCGCAGTCCTACTTCTTTTACCCTGCGTGAAGCCCTTGCCGTAGCCAGGTTGATGTAATTGAAACAAGCGATCAGCAGGATAAACACGGCAATGATACAATGATAGAGAGTATGAACAAATTGCTTTCACTCCCCCGTTTTCCATTTTCCCAGGAGCGGGGCGCTTCCAGATAGATACCGGTGAGGGGCTGAAGGGGGAGATCGGAGTAAAACATTTTGTATTCCCGGGCCTGTTTTCCGATATACTTCTCGATGAACGCCGGAACCTTTGCTTTCAACTGTTTTACATCTGATCCTTCGGCTAGCAGGAGGTAAGTATGGAAACTATTCCAGAACCAGGCATTTTCTCCGGCCTCTTTGTTTTTGCTGCTGAAGGTGGTAAAGGATATGAGTATATCGAAAGTGAAATGGGAATTTTCGGGAACGTTTCCCATTACTCCCGTTACGGTGTAATTCTCGTTATCCATTTCCAGCATTTGACCCACGGGATCCGTGTCACCGAAATATTTTTTAGCGGTGGATTCAGTCAACACGATGGTGTGGGGGGCCGTGGGGGGCCGTGAGGGCAGTCTTTGAATTGCCCTTAAGCAAGTGAAAACTAAATATATCAAACACGCTTGAATCTGCCAGGTAGCATTCCCTTTCTAAAAAGGTCTTTCCGTCTTTACGGACTAAATACCGGCTTTGCAAAAACCGGACAAAGCCTGTTACCTCGGGAAACTCGCGTGCGAAAGCCGGTCCCATCGGCGGGGAACTGGTGGACTGAAAAAGGGCCTCATTGTCTGTGTTTAAGTTTTCTACGATCCTAAAGATCCGGTCGCCCTTTTCATGGTAACGGTCGAAAGAAAGTTCATGATAGACAAACAAAGAAATGATGATAAAGGAGGCAATGCCAATGGCAAGACCGAGAACATTGATAAAAGTGAACCCCTTATTGTTCAGCAGGTTCCGGTAAGCAGCTTTAATGTAGTTTCTGAGCATATGGCATTAGACTAAATTAGTGATGACAATTCTGATCAAGGAATACTTCGAACCATGGGTAACGTTACAAATTAACGAAAATTTTAAACCGCGGAGGCACAGAGGCGCAAGGAAGGCGCAACGTTTTTCTTGCTCTACGAACAAGTCGACGCGGTTTACCCATATTTCCTTTGCGTCTTCTTCGCGTCTTCGCGTCTCCGCGGTGAAAAGCTTTCCGGGGACCTGTTGCAAGTCAAGGAATCGCTCTCTACCTTCCATGATTACATTATGCCTTCCAGAAGAGATTTTCTTCACAAGATGTAATGGGTAGGGAGATTACACATTGCTTTCCGGGGACCTGTTGCAAGTCAAGGAATCGCTCTCTACCTTCCATGATTACATTATGCCTTCCAGAAGAGATTTTCTTCACAAGATGTAATGGGTAGGGAGATTACACATTGGTTCAAACACATAGATACATAGGCACATAGAATAATCATCAAGATCATTTTGTATATTGATTTTAATTTATTTAGATATCTCATATCCAATAAACCCAACGTGTTATGCAGTTCCGATCCATTCTGTTCGCTTCCTTTATTCTATTCGTGGGATGCAAAGAAAAACAAAGCAAAGATGTATTACACGCTGAAGGGTCAGATTTGAAAGTGGGACAGGCCACTCCTGTGGCGACCTTGAAGCAGCATCTTGCCGATACGTTCAAGGTTAATCTCGAAAGCGGGGCTTTTGTGTTTGGTTATGCCGACCAACGCAGTGTGGATGTCATCGTGGAAATTTACGGGCCGGATCATAAACGACTAGCCAACTTTGACAACCCGGCAAGAGGCCATGAGCCTTACCAGTTCATCACAACGGCCCCGGGAATCCATCGGATCGTCATCGTTCCATTTAAAGATTATGTTGGCGACTATACGTTGGTGATCAGCAAGGCTGAGGCTCTGGCTCAGGATCCGGCGGGACGTACAGAGCAACTCGTCGGCGCTTCCCTGGGTACGGAAGAGGTTACCCCCGGAGTTTCGATTGCCGTGCAGAAAGAGGGCAAGGTCATTTACAGCAAAGGGTTTGGGTACGCCAACCTGGAGGAGGATGTAAAAAACACGCCCACGACAATCTTTCATATTGCCTCCGTCTCCAAACAGTTTACAGCCTTTGCCATTGCGATGTTGGCGGACCAGGGCAAACTTTCCCTGACGGATGATATTCGCAAGTACCTCCCGGAATTGCAGGATTTTGGATCGGTGATCACGATCAACCACTTGGTGCATCATACCAGCGGGCTGCGCGATCAGTGGAGCCTGTTAACGATGGCCGGGTGGAGAATGGATGACGTGATCACGCTAAAACAAATTTTACGGTTGATCAGCCGGCAGAAAGAGCTCAACTTCAAACCGGGCGAAGAGATGGTGTATTGCAATACGGGGTTCACCCTGCTGGCTGAAATTGTCAGCCGTATTACCCATGAATCCTTTGCAGACTGGACAAAGAAGAATATGTTCGATCCCCTGGAAATGAAGAATACATTTTTCTATGACGACCATGAAAAGATTGTGAAACACAGGGCCTATTCCTATCATGAGGTGCCGGGAGGATTCAAGAAGAGCGTATTAAATTATGCCAATGCAGGAGCGACCAGTTTGTTTACCACCGTGGAGGATTTGAGTTTGTGGGCCGTTAACTTTGAAAAAGTGAAGGTAGGGAATCAAAACGTGATGGACATGATGAAGCAGCGATTCATCCTCAACAAGGGGGATACGATCACCTACGCCTTTGGACAGGAAATGGAGAAGTACAAGGGATTGAATGCGTTCAGCCACGGAGGAGGAGATGCCGGTTATCGCACCTATTTCCTGCGTTTTCCCGACCAGCATTTTTCGATATCGGTATTCAGCAATCTGGCCTCCTTTAATCCGGGCACCTTAAGTTATACGCTGGCCGACCTCTACCTGGCCAAGGAATTGGTAGCTGAAAAAGAAAAAGCCGCGCCACCCGCTGAGCCGGAACCGAAAAAAGTGCCCTTCGATCCATCGCAGGTAAAATTGAGTGAGTTTACAGGAACGTTTTACAGTCCGGAGCTAATGACCAGCTATACGCTGACCGTAGTGAATGATACGCTCACCGCGCATCACCAGCGCCATGATGACCTTAAGTTGTTGCCCGTGAAAGCCGATGGTTTCAGTACCGCTATCCTTGGCAATCTCGACTTCACGCGGAATAAAGCAAATCAGATCATTGGTCTTAAAGCGTCAAATGGAAGGGTGAGGAATTTGGTCTTTAACAAAGAATGAGTGGTTACTGGTTTCTGTTGAGATTGTAATCTATGGCCATAATAGGCAGTTCGTCTGGATCTTTAGAGTTTGGGGTTTGGCGCTTAGGCATTTGTAGGTACTTTGCCTACTGCTACTTCCCTAGGCTCGCTCTTTGCTCTCATGGACAAAACAGACTGGAAACCTGCAACTGATTTAATCAGCGATAATAAACCACATTACAATCCGGATTACTCTTCTTAAAACTTTCAATCTCCCTGGTGGAAAGTTTTGTATTGAAACACTTCAGCGTCTTGAGTGACCGATGACTTACCGGATCGAGGCTACCCACTTTCGTATTCGAACAATCGAGGGATTCAAGAGCGGGCAGTGTTTTCAGGGGATCCAGTTTCTTGATCTGCGTCCCGGAACAGTTTAGTTTCTTCAGGCTTTGTAAATTTCCTATAACTTTCAATTCCTCCAACGGCGTGTCGGAAATGTCCAGGTCATCCAGTTCAGTCAATAGCTGGAGTACTTCTACCTTTTGCAGGGGACTGCCCGTGGCGTGCAACGACGTCAGGGTAGAGGCGAGGTGATCTAAGGGTGAAAGATCGGCAATGGCTGTTCCGGAGAAATGCAGTTCTTTCAACCTTATAAATTCACTGAAGGCGGACAGGTCGTTGACGGAGGCTTCTTTAAAATGGAATGCTTCCCGTTCCACGAGTTGGTGAAGGTGCTCTCTTGTCGAGGTGGTATCCCTTCCCATTTGCGATCTGAAAACATCTTTCCAGTTTGCCGGAAGCTTGTTCCACCAACGGGCCAGGTGTGGTGTCTTATACACAATAAGGACGGCAGGGTTCTTTTTCAGGAAGTCCTGAACAATGATGTCGTGAATGCCTGTTTGATCGACGTAAAGTTTTTCTTTTTCCAAACCGGTGATCGTCTCGAGGGGATCAATGTTTTGAATTTTACTTTTGTCCGCCCGTAGCACCTTTAATTTGGAAAATTGCCGGACGGCAGAAACATCACTGACATCGGTCTCACTGACGTCGAGGTACGTAACTTCGTGAAGGTCGCGTAGGGGCGATAGATCATTGATACCGGTATTATGGGCGATGATTACCTGCAACTTTTGCAGTTTGCGAAGCGGTTCAAGATCATTGATATGGCTGCCGCTGACGTCGATGGAGTCAACGTTAGGGACCCTGGCCAGTTCTTCCTTCGAGGGAGTCAAGGCAATGGCGGCCGTTTTACTAAGGACCTCATGCCATTCCGGTGAAAGGGTATCCCACCAGACTTTCAAATCTTCGGAGTCAAAAATAACCAGCACGTTCGGATTGGCCACCATGAAGGCATCGGCTACGCCCTTCCTGACGCGGGTTTTATCACAATAGATCCTTTCGAGGTGGGCAAGCTTCAGCAGAGGCAGAAGATCGGCAAGTTGAGTATAGCTGGCATGCAGGACCCTTAGGTTTTCAAGACTGCTCAACGCATTGATGTTTGCGATACGCGTGCTGTCAAGGTCCAGCGTCTTCAACATTTTAAGGCCCTTCAGTGATGTAATATCCTGAACCGGTGTTGAGGAGATGTTCAACTCTGTAAGTTGAACCAGACTTTCGAGGGGAGAAAGGGTTGTCATGGGGGTGGCTTCCAGATTCAGGTGAACCAGTTCTGTCAGGCTGGCGAGAGGAAGAAAATCCGCAACCGGTGTGGCGCTGAGTTCGAGGGATTGCAATTTTGGCATTTTTTGAACGACTGAAATATCGGCTACCTCAGTATGGTTCAGGTTGAGCTTCACCAATTTGTTGGAATATTTTAAGGGCGCGAGGTCCTTGATTTTTGTATAGGACAAATCCAGTTCAACCAGTTCGGTCAGATTCCGGATCGGACTCAGGTCGCCAATACCGCTTTTGGAGAGGGTGAGGGACTTCAGGCTGGTGAGCTGAGCCAATGGTTCGATAGTCTGGACATATTTGTTATTGCTGAGATCCAATGTCTCCAGGGCGGTGATCTTCCGGATGTCCGCCAGTCCAACACTGTCGGTAAGGTCCAGTTTGGTTTTGAAAAGCGTCTGCCATTCGAGTGACAATTGTGACCACCAATTCATCAATGCATCTTTCTCATTGAATTCATTGGTATAAATGCTCACAATTTTGAGGTCCTTATCGTCGGGATTGTAGTTGATCTCGACAAACCGGGGGATCGTTTTGTTGACGGGCGTGCCTTCGGAGGTGGTGCCGGTCATATTGCGCTTCAGGGAGACTTTGTAAAACGGCTTGTTATCTGCATTGACGCCGCTTTGGATGCCCTCTATTGAGAATTCAAACTTAACATCCTTAAAGAAGAAATCGACGTCTTTCAGATAGGCTACGACATTCTTGTTCGTCACTACCTTTCTTTCTTCATCGAGATCATCTTCGATTTGAACCTTATCATCCCTGAAAATCTTCGAATAGGTCTGGGTGACCAGCACGTCCTTGTCGCGGGCAGACGTGCTGCTGCTGCCGAGGGTGTTGAGTACGAATTCCAGAAAGGCGACGATATCCCGTACTTTCTTGTCATCCGCTGACGCGTCCACAGCGACATCGGGGCCCGTTGGTTTTGGCTTTTCTGTTGCTGGCTTGTTTGTTACAGGCTTGTTTGTTACGGGCTTTTGAACGGCTGTTTTCTTAACGGCCGGCGTTTTTTTTGCCGGTTTCTGGGCGGAAGCCCCGAAAGCCAGCAAGACCAGTAAACAAACTGTGACGGTGCACAGTTTATTGTGTGTCATAGTAGAGGTGCTTTCTTATGAGATCCTTTTCTGTGTCGTTGTTTAATTTGACCAGGCCCGACATCAGCCACCCGGTGTTGTATCCCGGCCGGTTAAATTCGGACAATTCAAAATACCAACCATTGATTTGAAAGAAATGAAATTTGACTTCATTGACCGATTGGAACCTCATGTTTCCCTTTTTGATCTCATATAAAAACAGGGAGAGGTGGTCTGGTACAAAACGTTTGACGGTGAATTGACTGACGCTGTCGCTGTTGGCCAATGCTTTTCTCAGATTCATAAAGTCCAGTTCATGACTCATCGGATGCAGGAACCGGCCTATTTTCGTTGTGTCCCGCAGAAAGTAAGGCTCAAAGATGTCAGCGTGTACTTTGTTGATCACCCATTTGGTGCCGAGGTGATCTTTTTCCAACTCCATGAATAAGATCACAGGCTGTGCTTTTCCATCCACGATAAAGGTAGTATGTACTTCGGAAAACCAGCCGGCGCCGTGAAAATCAAGGATCGTTGACTCCGGTTTATCCAGTACCTCTTTTACAAATTGAGTTTTGAGTACACTGGAAATGCCGCTATTGCTTTCGTCGAATAGTATTCCGAGGTATTTCTTTCAATAGTATTCCGAGGTATTTCTTTCTGAGTTTAGCCGTTCGAAAAAGTTTGTCACCGGGATAGAACCGTTTTCCCTTTTCATCTTCCTCGCCGTTGAATCTTCTGAAAAACTGGTTGACCTGTTTGGATTCGGCATAGAGCCTGCTTTCATCATCCATATCGGTGACAAGCTGGGCCAGGGTGGAATGTGTAAGGAGGAAAAGACTGAAGACCAGGAGTAGTTTCATTTCAACTTATTTTAAAAATCAGTTGACAATCGACAAAAAACAGTTGATCCCGACAGCTATCGGGATCGGGGTACACCTAACTTTGTCAACTGTCAACTAAACCCTAGGGAACAAAATTCTGCAATTCTGCGAATTCTGCAAATTCTGATCATGCGCTGGTTTCTGTAACCCGTATATCCCCCAACAACACATCCCAGAACTCAACAATCCTCCCCTGGATCTGCGTCTTTTTCCGGTCTACATAGATGGTAATATCCTTCTTGGTTGTATCCTTATATTTCAAGCCGTCCTCCGACTCACCCTCAAAGCGCTGATAGATGGTGATGATCCCGACATACCGGCCGTCCGGTTGTCTTTCCAGGTCGCTGATGTAGTGGATGTCGTACCATTTTATGGTGACGCGGTCATAATTCAGTGCCATCAGGTGTTCAAAGTACTTGCGCACCTTATAATAGGTGACGTCTTTCGTACCCAATGCAGAAACGCCCATTTCACTTCCAGGGCTAAAAAGTTCTTCTGCCCGGTCCATCACCCGGGTGGCTTCTGAAAAGGCCGTCTTCTTGTTGCCGATGATACTGATGTATTTACTTAAGTCCCTGACTTTTTCTAATGCGAGCGAGTCGATAGCATGTTTTCGTTCGGGGCTGATAGCTGCGGTTTGCGCGAGCAGATTACCGGCGATACTCAAGGCAATGATCAAAGTGGACACGTACTTGGCGTTAACCATGGTTATTGGATTTAAATTGATGTTTTTAATTCTTTCTTAATTCTACTTCTGTGATTTTACCCGAATTGTCAAATTGAAGATTTTCAATCCGATTGATATTCTTCTTCTGATCTTTCAGGTAGTTGAGGTAGTTTTTGATCGTCGTCGGTTTATCATAATCTTTCTGGTCGCCCGAACCGCTGATCACGATCAGGACCGGAGTTTCTGATGATGCAAAGAGTCCGAGCGCTTCGTTGATGCTGTTGTTTGTAGAGGCAGTATTGCCCGAACTGGCGATGGCATCAAAATATTGGTTGAGTTTCACATAGGGCGTACTTTCTTTCTCGTTCTCTTTTGCTTCCCGTAGCCTTTTCGCTTCGGCATCCCGGCTCGCTTGTTCTTCGGCGGCTTGCTTTTTGCGGTCTTCTTCCTGCTGTTTCTTAAGGGTTGCCTCTTGTTCTATTCTGGTTTTCTCTGCGGCGAGACGGGCGGCTTCTGCTGCCTTCTTGGAACTCTTGCAGCCGGAGGCACAGATCAAAAGGGCCATGGCCAGCACGGCTATTTTTGCCGAATTTCGAAGGGGTTTCATCATTTTTCAGGGTTTTATTGTCTGGTATAACGGCTCATGTAGTTAATATTATGCCAGGATTTACAGGTGTCCTGACTCCTTTGGAAACGCAAAGGTAGGGCAGAAGTGTTGAATAAATTCCACACCCTGTTGAAAAATCCGGTAAACGGGTCGATTTCAGGGGTGTTGAAGTGCTGACGTGTTGAAGTGTTGAAGTTGGTGGGTACCGAATGGCTAGGTGTAGGACACTACTTAAACACTTCAGCACTTAAACACTTCAGCACTTCAGCACATTTCCCTGTTCGGATTCGGTCGTCATAATCTCGTTTTTGAACAGTATATAATTACAACATCTTGAAAATCAACATTATATTGACTGGCAAGATATTTGTCCTACAAAAGTTGAAATAATAGCCATGCCATCGCGGATTTACCTGGGCGAACTCGAAGAATTGATCTTACTGCTGGTTGCCCTGTACGACAATGAAGCGTACGGTGTTTTACTCACGGAGGAATTGCAAAAGCAAGCCGGAAGAGTAATCAGTATCAGTGCCGCTCATGCGGTGCTTCACAGGCTGGAAGAAAAAGGGTTCGTACGGTCGCACATGGGAGGCGCATCGGCCGAAAGAGGAGGGAGAAGAAAAAGGCTTTTTTGCATCACCGCACTGGGCCGTAAGGCCGTTGAAGAGCTGAGAGATATTCGAAATCAAATCTGGAGCATGCTGGTTAAGACTGCTCCATCATGAAGGAAAATCATACACCTCCTGCCTGGGTGGATCGATTACTGGAAGAATTAGCTCCCGCCGACCTGGCCGAAGAGATCAAAGGAGACCTGCGCGAACTTTACTTTAAAGCGGTAAACGATACTGGCGTAAGGGTTGCCAAAAGACGATATGTTTTCAATGGCCTTGGTTTTCTCGTCAAACGTTTTTTCTGGAAGAAGGATCCGTATAACAACCCCAACCAATTTATGATGCTGAGCAGTTATTTCACCATGGCACGTCGCAGTCTTTTGTTTTACAAAGGCAACACTATAATTAACACCCTCGGCCTGGTGACAGGCATAGCCTCCGCACTGGTCATTCTCACGGTCATCCGGTACGAATTGAGCTTCGATACATTCCATAGTAATAGTGACAGGATCTACCGCATCATTCCATAGTAATAGTGACAGGATCTACCGCATTGTCCGGGTTACCGGGAGTGATCTAACAATCAGTGAACGATCGGAATGCAGGACCGGTATTTCCTATCCAGTTCCCGATGCCCTCAAAAGCGAAATCCCTTCATTGGAAAAAATAACCTCCATGGAATACGTTGGAGGCGCTCAGGTAGACGTGCCGGATAAGTCGGGTGCGATAGTCAGGAAGTTCCGTGAAGAAAGAGGCTGCGCGATGGTGGAACCTTCGTTCTTTACGATTTTTGATTTCAAAAATACAGGCTTTAAGTGGATCTCCGGGAATCCCGAAAAGGCATTGACTGAACCCTTCACCGTAGTCCTTACCAGGACGCTTGCCAAAAAGCATTTTCCGGATGGCAACGTTTTGGGAAT
>Ga0193722_1000069_pt1 | contig 22207 bp, 26 predicted proteins | sample H2m1metaG_FD_143044 | JGI IMG/M metagenome (GOLD analysis project Ga0193722, IMG submission 143044) | Soil microbial communities from a riparian zone of the East river system, Colorado, United States - H2m1 | ecosystem: Environmental > Terrestrial > Soil > Riparian zone | place: USA: East River...
TCCGGATCAAGATGGCACGTTTTTTTTAGCCAATTTTTATTCCTCATTAGCGCATTCGGAGCCAATGAATTTCGCGAAGTCGTTGAATTATAATGGCGTGTTTTTTTGCTATCATTGACCATGAGTTACATCACCTCCATCGGCACGGCCAATCCTCAAAATAAAGTTAAGCAATCTGACATTGCTGAATTCATGGTCCGGGCCATGGGGCTGGATCAGAATGATGCGCACAAACTGCGGGCGCTTTACCGGGTTACGGGAATTGAATCACGTTATTCTGTTATCGGAGACTACGGAAGAAAGGATGGATTTGATTTTTATGCCAATAGTCCCGACATGGAACCTTTCCCATCGACCAAAAAGCGGCTTGGCCTTTATCGCGATCATTCCCTGAACATTAGTTTGAAGGCGATTTCCATGTGTCTTTCTAAACGACCTGAATTTGATAAAACCTCCCTGACCCACCTTGTCGTTGTAAGCTGCACGGGCATGTACGCGCCGGGGCTCGACATCGATATCATAAAAGCCATGGGGTTATCGCCCCATATCCAACGGTTGTGCATCAACTTCATGGGTTGTTACGCTGCGTTCAATGGGATGAAACTGGCGGATACGTTTTGCAAGGCGCAACCCGAAGCGAAAGTACTGGTCGTTTGCACGGAACTTTGCAGCCTCCACTTCCAAAAGGAAAACAGCGACGATAACATGCTGGCCAACGCCCTCTTTGCCGATGGCTCGGCCGCACTGCTGGTGGAATCCACTCCCCGGAGGGGCCTTAATCTGAAACCCGAAAGCTTCTATTGTGCCATTGCCACAGAAGGTGAAAAAGATATGGCCTGGACGGTAGGGGATCTCGGCTTTGAGATGAAACTGTCTTCCTATGTGCCCCAGGTGATCCGAACCGGCATCAAGCAGTTGACCACTTCATTGCTGGAACGCATTTCACAAACGCTCTCCGACGTGTCCTACTTCGCCATTCATCCGGGTGGAAAAAAAATCCTGGAGGTAATTGAAAAAGAACTGGGGTTGACCAAGGAGCAAAATCATCATGCCTATGAAGTCCTGCGGAACTATGGAAACATGTCTTCGCCCACGGTTCTTTTTGTCATCGACGAACTATGTAAGAATCTGAATGGAGTGGACGGCGGGAAGAAGATCCTTAGCTTTGCATTCGGACCCGGCCTTACACTTGAAAGCATGTTATTGAAAATCGAAAATCACGGATGACGCGGTTCAACAGGCGTTCCGGGAACATCGAGATCATGGACGACCTCCAATGTGCCGGCGAAGTCGTCAACCAAACCCTCCGCGAATTGGAGACGGTTAACAGGCTGCTGGGGGGAAATTACGTTACCCTTTCTGCCGTGCAGGAACTTCTAAAGAAAACGCCCCACCCGGGTGAAATTACCATTGCGGATTTGGGTTGCGGCGGCGGCGACATGCTCAAGTTGCTTGCCAGCTGGGGAAGGAAGAATAATCTCAACATGCGCCTGATGGGTATCGATGCAAATCCGAATATTATAGCATTTGCCATCGACAATTGCCAGGGCTATTCAGAAATCAGTTTTGAGACGGCGAATGTTTTCTCGGAAGACTTTCGGGAAAGGAGATTCGATATTGTATTGGCGACACTTTTTACCCATCACTTCACGGACGACGAACTGGTCAATCTCTTCCGGTTCCTTTCCCGCCAGATGCGAATGGGTATGGTCATCAACGATATTCATCGACATTGGCTCGCCTATTATTCCATTCTCCTTCTCACGCGTTTCTTTTCAAAATCCGCGATGGTGAAGTTCGATGCGCCATTGTCAGTAATGCGAGCCTTCAAGCGCAGTGATTGGGAAACCCTGCTCTCAAAAGCGGAAATCAGAAATTACACCATACGATGGAAGTGGGCTTTCCGGTGGCAGGTTATTATTCAAAGTCAGGGGTGAAAAAGTAGGCCGTAGGAATTGGTGAGTAGGCGGTAAATAGGCAGTAGGCAAGGAGCAGTAGGCGGCAGCCAAAGGGCGGTAGGCAACGTTATTGGTGGCGACACTTTTGGGGGCCGCATCGAGAACTTCCGCCCTACCGGAGTCGAGCAATTTCTGGCACAGTTTTTATTAATTATATTCGGGAAGAAGGTTTTCAATTTAACACACAATCATGAACACAAAACTGATCTCTATAGCGGTCATTGCAATACTATTAAGCTCCTGCGCCTCCAGTCCGTTTGGTTCAAAGGTAAAAGAGCCGTTCACGGGCAATGCTTATGAGTCCAACAACCGGTTTTTCCGTGGAACGGGCAAGGGTGAAAGTTCTGCCGACAATGTCGCCCGGGGCAAGGCGGATATTGAAGCAAAAGCGGTATTGGCCGCCCAGGTGAACACAATCATGAAGCAAGTGACGGACCAATACCTTCAGCAAAGAGAGAATGAGCGGGCCGCCGATGTGTCGGATAAATTTGAAAGCCTTGTGCGGGAAGTAGTCAACACGAATATCTCTGATCTGAGAAAGATCGGCGAAAAGAAATATTTCATCAAGAAAGAAAACAAATACACGGTATTCATCGCCTATGAGATTAAGAAAAATGCGATGTTCCGCTATCTGAAAAAGCAGGCAAAAACGAATCAGAAAATCGATGAGCGCCAGCAGGAGGTAATTCAGAAGGTTCTCGACCAGGAATTAAAAAAAGCAGACGAGGCAGATGTTAACTAAATCGGTGATCGGTGATCGGTGTGTGCAAACAATGACGACTAGACTATACAGCTGAATGCAATTTCCTTTTAGTTGAGCATGCCTGGTTTACCTTAGGACAAACCATCGATCACCGATCACTGATTACCGATCACCATTTTCTCCGCTGTCTCCGCAATCTTCAGTTGCTCAATGAAATTATCAATTTCGCCGTTCAAAATAGCAGGAAGATTGTGTTGTGTGTACCCGATGCGATGGTCGGTTACACGGCTTTGCGGATAGTTATAGGTTCTGATCTTTTCTGATCGATCCCCGCTTCGCACTTGTGATTTGCGGGAAGCGCCGGTTTCGGCATTCTTCTTCTCCACGGCTATTTCATATAGTTTTGTCCGCAGCATTGCCAATGCGCGCTCCCGGTTGGCGTGCTGAGAGCGTTCGACCTGGCACGTAATAACGATGCCCGAGGGCTTGTGGGTGAGTTGCACTTTTGTTTCTACTTTGTTCACGTTCTGTCCACCCGCACCACTGCTCCGCGCTGTCTGGTACTCCAGGTCGGCCGGATTAATGGTCACGTCTACTTCTTCCGCCTCGGGCAAGACAACCACCGATGCAGCGGATGTATGTACACGGCCTTGCTGCTCCGTTTCCGGAACACGCTGAACCCATCACCACCGGTACCAGCCCGGATTTCAAGAATGCAATTTTTGTAATCATTGGGATCTTTCGGCATCAGTAGATCCTTGATTTCCGAATCCAATTGGTCGCGTTTGGGTGCCAATTCTTCCAGTTCCATTTTGGCAAGCTCCCGCAGTTCGGCATCTTTTTCTTTTTCCAACACGTCCCTGGCATGCTGCAAGGCGTCGAGCACTGCCGAATACGCATCGTATTTCTTAACCACCTTTTCCAGATCCCGGTATTCCTTGCTCAACTGAGTGAATTTCTTCATATCACTCACCACCGCCGGCTGCGACAGGAGTTGCCCTACCTCTTCAAACCTTAGCTTTATTTCCTCCAGTTTCTCGATCATGCGTTTTAGAAAGGGTGCAAAGTTAACAAAACTTGATCACTGGTTATCGGTCAGGTTCCTGGTCAATAGCTGCAAGTTTCTCTTATTGCCCTGACGCTTGATTCTTGAACCTGAAACTTGCAACCCTGAAACTTGGAACCTGAAACCGGCAATTTCCCTACCTTCGCATAATGAAGGGTTTTGTTTTCATCACGCTGATTTTCCTCTTCGCCTGCGGCGGTACCCTCAGCGAGGAACAACGAAAAAAGTTAAAGGAGGGCATGGAACTCAATACGTTGAAAAAAGTGAGCGATGCCCAACTCACCGAAGCGGCATTTGACATGGGTCGGAAGTTGGCAATGATCGTCCAAAAATTCTCCATCGACGACAAAAAACGAATAGACTCGCTCCAGGAGGCTTATAAAATCAGGATTCTTCGCCTTCAGCCAGGTGACTCCTTGCTCCTGGCACTGGAACAACAAATTGTCGAAGCTTATACTGCCGGGTCAAACCAGGTTCCACTCAACGACAACATCCAGAGCATCGGAGTTGACTCTCTGCTTTACACCAAGCCGGTCATAAAACAACTCCCTAACGGAAACAACTCCCCAACGGCGAAGTCGAATTCAAGTATGCTCTGGGCCTCCACCTTTCGAAAAGACAAGTCGTCCTGAGCATCAGGGAGTGAATCTTGAGTTCATAGAATTACAATTATCTTTTTATCCACAGCACTTAAGAATAGACTTATCGAATAGGATATTTTCAAATCAATTGGGTAAAATCATAGTTGGGCCAATAAGCTCCGGAGGAGCGGCCTGTTTGTAGAACTCAACCAGGGAATAAATACAAGCTCCATAGGAGCGGCCTGTTCTATTCGCGGTGTGTTCAGAGTATAGGATAGGTAGCCATTACCTCGACCAGAATTTGAGAAAGGACTTGGGGATACGTGTTGGATATAAACAGGCCGCTCCTACGGAGCTTGATTTTAATGATATCCATTTTTCTACAAACAGGTCGCCCCTAGCGGGGCTATTGTACGGACCAATTAATTTTGAAACATCAATTTGAGGTATGGGAGCATATTTTAGACGTGTTTAAGTCACAAGGTACTAAAGCCTATTTCGTAGAGGGCGTAGTGACTGGCGCTGGTGTAATTCCCAGTTTCTTCAAAACCAGGTCGGAGATATTGTATTTCTCATCGCTGTATAAAAGCACGTCCAGTCCGCCACTCACTTGTGCGTTGATAATAAACGTAAAACCATTTTCTTTGGCAACCGCTTCAATGGCTTTTCCCACCTTGGAGAACACCGGTACCATCAGGTCGCTTTGCTTTTTTTGCAAGGAGGTTTGAGCATCCTGTTGAAACTTCTGAATGCTCTCCTGTAACTGCGCAAGCTCGGCCTCCTTATCTTTCTTGATGGCCTCCGGGGTTGTGGCCGGCATGCCGTTGAATGCATTCAACTTGGCTTGATACTCGGAGTATTTTGCTTTCAATTGATTCTCCAGTTGAGCGCCATGGGTTTTTAATTCGTTATCAATTTGCTTGTAGTCCGGAGTTTGCCCGAAAATGTATTCCCAATCTGCATAGCCAATTTTTTGAGTTGGGGTCGTCTGAGCGTGTGCCGCAAATGCTGCATAGCAAAAGAGCAGTAGAAAAAGTGTTCTCATTTCAATATGATCGTTTAGTTTATTTTGCTTTATCATTGGGGTCTCCCAACCCCAGCTCTTCGAGGACGAAATCGGTATAGTCGTGCCGGGGATCGGTATAAATCATCACCAATTCGCCGGCTTTATCAAAAATGATAGCCAGGCGATTGGCCTTCGCGATCTTCCCCGCCGCATCAAAGACCTTGTCTTGCAAGGGCTTGATCAATTCCTGTTTTTTTAAGAAAAACAGACCTCCAAATCCAAATACCTTTTTCTGATAGTCCTTCAATTCGGTCTCCTTCTTTTTTATGTCATCCAAGCGCTCCTGTTTCATGGCTTCGGTCAGCAACACTTGCTCAGCCTGAAAGGAACTATAAAGTCCTTCCACTTTTTTTTGCATCTCCTCAATTTCCTTCTGCCACGAAGAAGAGAGCTGGTCGATCTCATTCTGTGCCTTGGCATATTCGGGCATCTTATTCAATATGAAATCAGAGTCGATATAGCCGAACTTCTGAGCGATCGCAAAATTCAGGCCGAAAGCCTGAAGAACAATAATAAGACTCAAAATCCTCATACTATCGTATTTGTTGGCCGATCGTAAAGTGGAATTGGGCGCCACTTCGCTTGGGGGCTCCCGGCAAGGTATCATACCCATAGGCCCAGTTTAAGCCAATTAGACCAAAAGCAGGCATGAAAAGCCTGGCGCCAACACCCGTGGACCGGTACAATTTAAACGGATTAAATTCTTCAAAATTATTCCAGTTGTTACCTCCTTCCGCAAAAATAAGCCCGTAAATAGTAGCGGTTTGACCCGTGGTAATGGGATACCTCAGCTCAAGCCCAAATTTGTTGTACACGGTGCCTCCATCAATTTGATTGGTCGAAACCTGGCCCCGTTTAGCATAGAGCGGAGGCGTAACAAGGTTATCCTGATAGCCCCGCAAACCAATAATTTCCTGACCCAAAACAAATGAATTGAAACCTCCTGCCAATCCTGCTCCCCCCATGATGAAGCGCTCAAAGGGTCCGGGCGCCAGTCCTTTTGAGTAGGTACTTAGGAACCCCATGTGCGCTTTGGCCTCCACGACCAGGCTGCGTCCTTCCGGCTTGTTGCTGCCCAATAGTTTGATATAATATTTGGCATCAAACATCCATTTGTTCAACTCGATCCATTTGTACCGTTCATTCACATCATACAGGTAACTGGGGTTTCGCCACAACGAATAGGGAGGAGTAAGACTTAAGCTGAGGGAAACGGAAGACCCGGAAGTGGGGTACATCGGGTTATCGATACTGTTCCGCGCAAGCGTTGTGTTGAGTGTAAGGCTATAGGTCGTACCATTGACGGGGAAAGACGTTGATCTGAAATAGTTGTTGCTGTAGTTGTAAATTAGGAATGCAAGGGAATTGGTAAGTGAAAAATAGTTATCGGGTCGCTCCAGCCTGCGCCCCAGTCCGATCGTGAGCCGCTCCAGCCTGCGCCCCAGTCCGATCGTGAGCCCGCTTTGCTTCAATGCAGGACCATTGGAATAATCAAGCCTTCCTCCGGTCGCGTATCCGTAAGGCTGCTTGGAAATAGAGTGATTAAGACTGACCGTCAATGAATTTGGTTTCCGGCCGCCCAGCCATGGTTCGGTGAAGGAGAGGCTGTAGCTTTGATAGGAACGGCCATTGGCCTGGGCCCGGAGCGCTAATTTCTGACCGTCTCCCACCGGCAACGGCCTCCATTTGTCGGGATGCAAAATATTGCGTGCGGAAAAGTTGTTAAACGCCAGGCCCACTGTACCCACGAATCCATAATAGCCTCCCCAGCCTCCCGAGAGTTCTACCTGGTCGTTGGACTGTTCGTCTACCTTCCATTCAATATCAACTGTTCCGTCGGATGGGTTGGGGCGGATATCTTGCGCAATTTTCTGCGGGTTGAAATATCCCATTTGCGAAAGCATCTGTTGCGTTCGTATTAAATCTGATCTTCTGAATTTTTGTCCCGGAATAGTGCTCAGTTCCCTCCGAATGACGTGATCGTTGGTCCGTTCGTTGCCGCTGATAATGACTTCGTCAATTTTTGCCTGATCTCCTTCAAAAACTCTCATTTCCACATCGATCGAATCTCCGCTTACGGCAATTTCCACGTGGTTGACATGGAAAAAAAGATAGCCATCGTCCATGTAAAGCCCTCCGATATCCCCGCTGCTGCTCTTAGGATCATACGTGGTTTTCCTTTCGATCTGCTCCTTATTATAGACGTCGCCTTTTTTAATGTCCAGAATTTTGTTCAGTGTAGCAGCCGAGTATAGAAAATTGCCCGTCCAGTAGATGTTCCTGAAATAATATTTATGCCCTTCATTCAGTTTGATGATCACATCAATGCTGGTCTCGTCATGATTCACCACGGTGTCGCTGAGAATTTCAGCGTCCCGGTATCCTTGCGAGTTAAAATAGTCGATGAGTTTCAGTTTGTCGGCCTCATAATCCTTCAGGTGAAACAACCCACTGAGCAAAGCGCGATGCAACGAGAGGCGTGCGTGTTCGTGGGTCTTCTTGAATTGTTTTTTCAGCTTGGGCGAGGGATTGTCTTTGTTGCCAATAAACTTGATCTCATTGATCCGCACTTTGGATTTAATATCGACATCAATCTTCAGGCGAATCCCCCCCCGGTTGAGCGTATCTCCTACCTGCGTGACCTTCACTTTTGTATTCAGAAATCCTTTTTTTGCAAAATGTTTTTTTACGGAAACTTCGGCGTGCCGGACCGTAGCATCATTCACGATCTTCCCTCTGATCAGCTTCAGGTCATCCTTTAGGGCAGATTGCTGTGATTTAGTAATGCCTGTGAAAAAGAAATCCGTAAGCCGGGGCCGCTCGGCAAGCTTAACGATTAAATAAATATTCTGACCTTCGATCCGGTCAACCAAAATGGTTACATCGCCGACCAGGCCGTGCTTCCAGAGTTTACGAATGGCATTGGCAATGGCATCACCCGGGACTTTTATTTTATCTCCGACCTTTAATCCCGTAAGGGACACCATGGCATTTTTATCAAGAATAGTAAGGCCGGTCACCTCGATGCCGCCGATAAAATATTCCTGTGGATTGGCATAGTTCAAGTCTTCCGCTTTTCCGACGACGGCAGGATTTTTGTCCCGGCTTTTTCTGAACTGAGAATGGGCGGTCAGCGAAGACAATACTACATGGGCGGTCAGCGAAGACAATACTACACACACTACCAAAACCGGTATCCTCATCATTCTTACGCTGTTGGGTCTAGTACCTTACCGAATCGCCGTTCCCTCTTTTGGTAGGCGCAAATGGCCTCGTACAAATCCTCTTTCCTGAAATCCGGCCAAAAGGTCTCTGTAATGTAAAGCTCTGTGTAGGCAATCTGCCACAATAAAAAATTGCTGATTCTCATTTCCCCGCTCGTACGGATCAGCAATTCCGGATCGGGTACGCCCGCTGTTTCAAGATAATTCGGGAAGAGGGATTCATCGATCTCTTCGGGCTTAATTACCCCGAGCCTGACTTCCTCGGCAATTCTTCTCACCGCCGTAACAATTTCCGATCGTCCGCTGTAGCTCAGGGCCAGCAGCAACGTAAGTCCGCTGTTGTTTCGGGTGGCCTCCTTGGCCTCCATCAGATTTTTCTGACACACTTTTGGCAAGTGACTGATGTTACCTATTGTCAGCAAGCGAACCTGGTTTTCATGTAGCGTATTGATCTCTTTCTGAAGCGTATTAACCAACAGCTCCATCAAACCCTCAACTTCCTCTTTGGGCCTGCCCCAGTTCTCCGTGCTGAAGGCATAAAGGGTTAGGTATTTGATTCCCAACTCCCCGCATCCTTCGGTGACATCTTTAACGGCCTGAATAGCGTTGCGATGACCAAAAATCCGGGCCGCACCCTTGCCTTTTGCCCATCGACCGTTACCGTCCATGATAACGGCGATATGCCTTGGCAAATTACTAAAGTCAATATTTTCCTTTATTGAGGCCACAAGACGGCAAAAATAGCCTATTTTTTGAAATACTTAAGTGTAATGACGCTTAGGAAGTGTCACCACACTTAGTATGGATTCTTGGGGCAAGGGATATCGTAAAATGTACGCGTCAGCGTAACTCCAAAAAAGAAATAATTATCAAGGTCGCTGGCGCTGCCGTATTGATAATTCTTGAGCCTCGGATTACCACCAGAAATGTTGTCCAGGTAATCGAAAAACGTTTTCCTGATCCCAAGGTCGAGGGCCAGGTACCACTTCGGGTTCAAGACGTACTTGATTCCGCCGCCAAAAGGAATGGAAATTTGGACATTGCTGTATTCCGCTGTTTTGGCGGCATTCCCGGTGATTGAAAATAGCCCAACACCGGCAAACAAATAGGGAGTAAAGCGCAAGTGCCTTTTCGGATCGCGCCAGTCCAGAAAATGGTATTCAAAAACGCCGGAAAGCTCCAGCAAAAAAACGTTGAATGATGCCGCCCGTTTGGCCGCAAAGGCATCCAGGGGGTCTACTTTGTCGCTGGCCCCCAGTTTCCCTCCGGTTAAGGATGTCCTTACACTCACTACTTTGCTGAGATTTAACCGGTAAAGAACGGTCGCCGCCGGTTTTGAAAAAGCAAAATTATAAGAGCGAACCAGGTCTCCTGTATAATTGAATGTCCCAAGGCCAAACCCAAGCTCCGATCGTTGGGAAAGTTGTGCTTGAGCGGTGACGGCGACGATTAAGGAGAAGAGGGGTGTCCCAAAAAACGCTCTCAAGGAAAATCGCTGAAGCCGGCAACGCATTATCTGAATTTAGCTTTGTGAAAGGTTGCCCCCACAATGTAGGTAAGCCTGATGGACGTCACCATGTAGATGTCGCGATTGTTCTTATTGCCCCGATTATTGTCTTTGAATTCCTGACCATATCCTGCCTCCACGGTGTACGTCTTGCCCGGATTGTTCGGGTCACTGTACGTCACGGGATTGGCAGGAGGGGTCTGCCCTCCGGGGCTTAGCTCATTCGTCCGGTAGGCCATTGCCTCGGCCAGGGGACTATTCAGCTTATATAAGTTTACATAGTTACGGCTCACATCATCCAGGTAATCGGTGAATGTATATCGGAATCCAATGTCTCCCCAAAGATCCATTACTTCATTAAGTCTAAAACGCGCGCCGACGCCAAATGGTATGGCAACCTGTAACAAACTGTATGGTTTGACGCCATAATTCTTGTCCGTGGGGTCCAATTGCGAATATTGTCCTTCTGTCCCCAAAGGACGAAGGTCCACCCATTTTCCGGCCTCGGGGAGCGGATTTCCGTGCAAATCCAAGGCCGGCGCTTTCGCCTGCGGGTTGTGCAAAAAACCGGCGAAGCCAATAAAAACATAAGGCGTCCATTTGACCCGGCTGATATAGGTTGATTGATTTTCAAATAGATCGAAATAGGCGACAACCGATAACTCTTTAATCCGGTTCCGGAAGGAGGCGTTTCGCAGGTAGCGGAATTTGCTTTCACCGGTGGCAGAACTTGCTGAATTGTCCGACCCGCTCAGCGTTCCATACAGAATAATTAAGTGCACTCACTGAAAAACCTATGGCATTATATCGTTTTTCCTTTCCAAATCCGGCTTTCCTGCCTCTAAACGAACCGATTTGCTTGTTATTTTTCTTAATCGCACCGCGTCTTAATTGGGCCAGCGCACCTTCTGAGGATGCCAATACCAAGAAAACAGAGACCAGCACAAGACACAACTTTCTCATTTGAATAGGCGTAACAGGGGTAGGTAAAGTTATAAAATTAACTAAATCCCTCGATTTCAAGCCATCGGTACCCTGAATACACAAAACCGTGGTTTTGTAAGCAACAGGGAGATTTTAGCTTTAATTCCGGATATCGAGCCCCCAGTTCAGTTTTTGCCTCAAGGTGTTGAAATAATGATGACCGGGTAACTCCACGAGTTTAACCTTGAACCGTTCCTTCGTTATTTTCAATTTCACAGATTCATCAATGGTTTCAAAACGGGAATCAAGCGAGACCAGGTATTTCTTGCTTCTCCCTTCAATTTGAAAAGAGATCTCCGAGTTATCGGAAAGTACGATTGGCCGGGTTCCCAGGTTGTGGGGGCTGACGGGGGTAAGGATAAAGCTTTCTGACTTGGGATACACCAGGGGACCGCCACAACTGAGCGAGTATCCGGTAGAGCCGGTTGGCGTCGAAAGAATAATTCCGTCGGACCAATAGGAGTTGAGCAATTCGCCGTCTACTTGCACGTGCACGGTGATCATCGAAGAAGTGTCTTTCTTCATGATGGTGAAATCGTTCAGTCCAAAATTAAGATTGCCGAAAAGCTTAGGCGTGGAGATCAATTTTAATACGGCGCGTGTATCGATTTTATACTTGCCCTTGAAAAGGACGTCCAGCGCTTGTTCCGTTTCATCGCGGCTGATCGTGGCCAGAAATCCGAGGCGACCCGTGTTGATCCCCAGGATAGGAACTTCCGCCTTGCCGATATAGGTCACTGATTCAAGCAGCGTTCCATCCCCGCCGAGCGAAAAAAAGAAATCCAGATTGCGGAGGTTGTCACCGTGATCGAAAGATTTAAGCTTGAACTGACGGGTACGCGACGACTTAAGTTGTTTTATGAATTTAGCCGACACCCAGATTTCGCACTTGTATTGCCGGAGCCAATCCAATACATGTTCGGTAAACCGGGCGGATTTATCCTGAAAGTCTTTGCCGTGGATACCGATGCGCATGGAGACAAATTTTATAAAATTAGGAAACTCTGATTAAGAATCCATAAGCGTACCCGGCAGGATAGGCGAACCTGGGCGGTATTCCCGTGAGCACTTAGATATTCAAATACCGCATCAACATATCAATTCGCTCTTTGTCGTTGCTTTCCATACGGTTAGCTTGATAGTGAGCAATTACACGGTAACCAAAACGCTCCAGGGTTGCGACAATACGGGCGAGGTCGAGTTGGTTGATCTTGAGCGTAAGTTTGATTCTTCCTTTGTCCATCGGATCTTCGATCATGGTGCTGCTGATCACCTTAGCATTATTCTCTTCAATGTACCGGCTGATTTCGGCGAGCGAATAATCCACCAGGTCCATGGAGAGGACGAGGATACCACCTTGCATCTGCACGGAGGCCGTTTGTGCAAAGGAGGTCATGATATCCTGAACGGTGATAACACCGATATACTGCTGCTCTTCACTCAGCACCGCCACGATCTGAAGTTTATGGTCTCCGGCAATTCGCAAGATATCATAAAAGTGGGCGTCAAGGCCAACAGCACAATCCTTGCCCACCAGGTCAAAATCGCCCAGGCGTTTGTCGATATCGTTGGATTCGAGAATGATCTCTTCTGAAATAAATCCAAGCAATTGTCCATCCTCCACCACGGGAAGGTGATTACACCGGAACTCCTCCATCCATACAATGGCTTTATGGGCATCGTCGGTCACCTTGAGAGGAGGGATCATGTGATTGATAAGTTCTTCCGCAATCATCGATGTTGATTTAGACAAGTTAAGCTGACCTATTAACCCTTGCTTTGTTTTACGCTGCGTCCTCGTACACGGCTCCCTTCAGGCAGCGCTTTTAACCAAAAAGTCGTCCACAATTTCATTGAACTTGTCAGGATGCTCCATCATGGGGGCATGACAGCATTGATCAATGAATTTCAATTTCGACTTCGGGATCAACCGGTTAAATTCATATGCCACCATCGGCGGGGTGATCGTATCGTTTAATCCCCAAACCAGCAAGGTGGGAACCAGGATTTTCGGTAAATCCAACGCTAAATTATTTCGCTGCGCTGATTTAGCAATGGCGACGATACGCATGCATTTCGGAATGCTCTTGGTGGTTTCAAATATTTCGTCGACCAACTCCTTGGAGGCCACCTTTGGGTCATAAAAGGTATATCCTACGCGTTCCTGGATATAGTCGTAACTCCCCCGCCTGGGATAGGAGCCCCCCATGGTGTTTTCGAACAATCCCGAGCTTCCCGTAAGGATAAGTTTGTCCACTTTGCTGGCGTTGCTCAGGGTGTATAAAATCGCCACGTGTCCACCCAGGGAATTTCCCATGATGATCATCTTGTCGAGTTTTTTGAAGTCCACAAAGTCTTCTACAAACTTTTGCAAGCCTTCCAGTCCGGCTTGTTTAATAGGCATCTCGTAAATCGGCAGCATGGGGATCACCACCCGAAGATGGTTAGAGAAACGATTGACTACCCCTTCCCAATTGCTCAATGCTCCAAACAATCCATGCAGCAACATCAGCACCTGGCCCTGGCCCTCGTCAACAAATTTAAATCCGTTTTCCTCTTTTACCTGCAGGGCCATACGTGCCTAATTTTATGATAAGTAAATAAAAAATCATCTTACCTCAGAACTGCTTAAAGATTTCCTTGAAAACCGGCAAAAAACCGCTAAAAAGGCCTGCAACACGTGGTGCAAAACCTGCCGTGGCTGGATAAAACAATGAATCTTTTGTCCAATGTGCGGGTAAGCTATAGTGAAAAGAGGAGATTAGCCAAAGAATAACGCTCACACAAAACATATATTTCAATACGCCCAGAATGGCGCCTGCCGCCGCATCCACCCGCCCGAGAAATGTCTTATCCACCGAATTCTTGATCTGCTTTCCCAGGAATGTCACCAGAATGACGACCAAAATAAAAATGATCAAAAAGGACAAATAGGGAAGGATGGTGGTATCGGCATTGAATTCTTTGTGCAGATATTCGACGCCGGCCCCCATCAGCTTGAATCCGATCAATACACCCAGGACGATGGCAAATAAGAAAAAGAGTTCCATGAGGAAGCCCCTTCTGTATCCGAGAAAAGCACCTACGGCCAGGACGACAAGAATGACGATGTCAATTTTGCTCAAGATCCGAGAAGCTTCCTGACCCAATCGGAAATCAACTTTCCATCCGCCTTTCCGGCGAGTTGTTTGGTCGCCGTCCCCATTACTTTCCCCATGTCTTTTGGCCCCTGGGCGCCAACTTGAACAATGATCCGCTGGAGTTCGGCCTTCACCTCGTCCTCTGAAAGTTGCTTTGGCAAATAGCTGCTGATAATATTCAACTGAAAGATCTCCCGGCTGGCCAGATCCTCCCGGCCTTCCTTCTGAAAAATGTCGGCCGACTCTTTGCGTTGTTTCGCTGCCTTCATCAGCAATTTATTTTCGGTCTCGGACGTGATTTCGCCGCTGCCGCCTTTTTCCGATTCTGCTAACAAGATCATAGACTTGATGCTGCGCAATGCCTCCAGCGCTTCCTTGTTTTTGGCCAGCATGGCTTGCTTAATATCGTTATCAATTTGTTGCTTGAGGCTCATACCTTTGTTGTTAGTCGTATCTTGGGAACAAAATTATCACCAGAATCATTGAATAAACAAATCCGATTTGATCCTTGACAAGGTTAAGCGTAAATATTAACAAAATTGCAACCCTGCGTAACGCCCGGGGAGGAAATAATCCCGATGTCATCCAGGTTGCCAAAGACTGCGAACGCTTTGGAGCACAGGGCATCACCGTTCACCCCCGACCCGACGAACGACACATTCGCTACAGCGATGTAATACAATTACAAAATTGCGTCACCACCGAATTCAATATCGAAGGCTACCCGGATGAGCGGTATATGAAACTCATACAGGACGTAAGACCTGCCCAGGCTACGCTTGTCCCGGACGGACCGGACGTGACTACCTCCAACGCAGGGTGGGACACCCTACAGAACGAAACCCTGCTTAAAGAGATAGTGCGTAAAGAAAATACCATTCAACTGTACTTGCGGCAATTAAAATAATATTGGTCCCAGGTTCCAAATTTCAAATTTTTGGGAACGTGCCCCTTTCAAGGCCTGACCTGAAACCAGTATTATTTTATTTCTCACAAAACGCCCCCTGAGCCACAAAAAGTTTCTTATAGTCAACCTGATATAATCCCTCGGAAACGGAGGGGTCTGCTTCAATCACTTCCCTTTGCAGTTCACCTTTGATAACCAAAATGCCGCCGTCTTCTCCAAAAGTTCCCTCCGCAACGATGTTGCCTGTTTGCGCAATTTTTTTCAGGTAGTCGTCGTGTTTCCTGCTCGTCTCCGCTGCGTCCCGGACATTATACTTGGTAATGTTTATGGTGTACCGGACAAATTCATAATTAACCATGTGAATGGGTTCTTTGGCCAGGCAGACCGAACCGACACGGGGAGTATAGGGAAGGACCTCCACGTTCCACCGGTTGGCCTGAACCCCGGGGTCGCTGGCAAGCCACTCCTTCGCCTGATCTGACGAGGCCGCTTTAAATATAAAAATGCCTCCACCGCCATCAAATGGTCCGGCTACAATCAACTTTCCTTCCTTAGCGAGCCGGCGGATATTCGCCATGTGACCTTCGTCTATTTTTTTGATTTCTTTTTCCGGCAGTTCCGCCTTATCCGCCTTTTTGTTGAGAAAAACAAAAATAAATTGCTGGCTTTGCACCTTTTCCGGAAGGACAAGGGCCAACAGGAGCACGATAAATAATTTCATTGTCAAAGATAATTTTTTTGCGTGGAGAAGTCCAGGCAGCGTGGAGGCTCTGGATTTTCCCTGCAACCGGGTTACCAAATCTCATTTGCCGACATAAAACTCATCCAATAAGCCGAAATCCATGATCGCCGCTATTGAAAATTACAAGGGAATTGAATTTGTGCGCATTTCAACCCTCCCGGAAGATCAGCAAAAAATGATTCTGACTTCCGCTCTTCAACGGAAAGCCATCAAAATTCTTCGCGATAAAGAATTGCTCATCGATTGCCTTCCCTATGATACGTATGTTGAATGGTATAAGCAAAGCTACAAGACGGTGCCGCCCGTTTCAACTCAGCCCATTGAGCGCGCAAAGGAACTAAGGGTCGCCTTTAAATAAGTCCAGAGTACAAGTCATGCGTTCCCAGCCTTGAGTGGCCGTATTACTTCACATGTTGTATCCAACACAAATAGGACTCAAGGGCCATGACTCCCTTTTCTACCGGCAATCGTTATGCCACTGACAATCTGTTTATTAGATTTTTATTCTGTATCAAAGACTTAGTTTTGAAGGCTTTTGAGTTGTCCACAAATAATGGCTTGACCAAATTCATTGTAACTTGTTGTAAATCAACTAAATAAGTGTTAACCGTATGGTAATGTGGATAAGTACAAAATTTTGTGGAATTCTATTTTAGCCATTTCAGCTCGCTTCTAAGTGCCTGACTTTGAACTATTTTATGAGTTTCTTGCCTCCTATGAAAAATCGTAAGCATTGAAATCAATCTTCGCCTTGATGGGGCAACCTGTTTCGATAGACATACGTTTTTTGAGAAGATGATTTGTAATCGTATCCTGGTTTTAGTGTTTTCATTTTGCGCGCAGGTTTCCCTGGCAGAGAAAGGGGAGTAGAAAGCGGAGCTAGTGAGCCTGGATAAGCTTCAAAGGCTAATGGCCTCCACAGATCAACCGGTTCAAATCATCAATTTCTGGGCAACCTGGTGCGCTCCTTGCGTCAAAGAATTGCCTTTGCTTGAAAAACTCAACCGGGAACGAAATGACGTGAAGGTGACGTTGGTGAGCATGGACATGGATTTGGACCCTAACCCTGAGAAGGTGTATAAGTTCATATCCCGCAAGAATATCCAGTCCCGGGTAGTCATTTTGAATGAACGGGACCCGAATTCCTGGATCAGTAAGATCGATACGAGTTGGTCCGGTGCATTGCCCGCCACCCTGATCATCAATAGCATTACCGGAAAACGAAGATTCTGGGAAAGGGAATTGCATGAAGGCGATCTGGAAAGATTGATGGAAGAGGTTAAATAACGAAGAATCTCAAATAAAACTGAACAGGTATGAATACGATGAAAAGAGTGGTGATTGGAGTAATAGTGGCTCTCTTTAGTGGTGATTGGAGTAATAGTGGCTCTCTTTTTTGCAGGCAGTCCGGTAAAAAAGGGGTATGACGTTGGAGATAGTGCAACCGATTTTAAATTAAAAAATGTGGATGGCAGGATAGTGTCGCTGGCCAACTATAAAGACGCCAAAGGGTTCATTATCGTGTTTGATTGCAATACGTGCCCCTACTCCCGCGCCTACGACGAGCGCATCGTAGCATTGAGTAAGAAATATGCTCCTCAAGACTTTCCGCTGATTGCCATCAATGCAAATGATCCGGAGAGCTCATCCGGTGATTCCTTTGACAACATGGTTAAAGATGCCAGGCGCAAGGGCTATGATTTCCCTTATCTCGTTGATGAAACGCAAGGGGTGGCGAAAGCCTATGGCGCTACCAATACGCCCCATGTGTTTGTGCTGATCAAAAACAGAAGCAATCTAACGGTGGCCTACATCGGAACCATTGACGATAATGCACGAAATCCCTCCGATGTAAAGAAGAAATACGTTGAGAACGCCGTTGATGCATTATTGGCCGGCAAACCTGTTACCACGACAAAAACAAGGGCGGTGGGGTGTGGAATCAAATGGAAGGATGCGTAAGCTTCTTAAATCATAGCCAGTATCTCTTCGACGTATTCCCGGGAATTGCTCAGTCGTGGAACCTTATTTTGGCCCCCCAGTTTTCCTCTTTTCTTCATCCAATTATAGAAAGTGCCCTCGGCGACACTGTGTATTTTAGGCCCCACTAAAGCCAGATCATGGAACCGTTTTGCATCGTAATCAGAGTTGACTTTGCGTAGCGTCTCGTCCAGGATGCGTGTAAAGTCGTCAAGGTTTCCAGGTTTGATTTTGAATTCAATTATCCATTCATGGCCGCCTCGTTTTGATTTTTGGAGGTAAATGGGGGCGGCAGTAAAATTGTCAATCACGGCACCGGTGAGTTCACATGCTCGTGTCACGGCTGTCTCGGCGTTTTCAATGATCACTTCTTCGCCAAAAGCATTAATGAAGTGTTTGGTTCGTCCTGAAATCTTGATGCGGTGGGGGGAAAGGCTTGTAAACTTGACCGTATCCCCGATGTTGTAGCGCCAAAGTCCTGCATTGGTGGTGATGACCATGGCGTAGTTTTTCCCAATCTCTACTTCACTCAAGCTCAACGCCTCCGGATACTCCTTGTCCACTTCTTCCATGGGGATGAACTCATAAAAGACGCCATAGTCGAGCATCAACAAGAGCTCGTCGGAATCTTTCCTGTCCTGGATGCCGAAGAACCCTTCACTGGCATTGTAGGTTTCCCAATAATTCATCTGGTCGCTGGGAATCAAACTCCGGAAGAGGTTTCGGTAAGGGGTAAAGGAAACCGCCCCGTGAAAGAACACTTCCAGGTTAGGCCACACTTCAAGAATGTTATTTTTCTTTTGCATCTCCAGGATCCGTTGGATGAGCAATACGGTCCACGTCGGAACTCCGGCGATGTGGGCCACATCCACTTTAGCCGTCTCGGCCGCTATCCTGTCTATTTTGTCTTCCCAATCCCCCAGCAGAGCCACTTCCAAACTCGGTGTACGGATAAATTCCGCCCAGGGTGGAAGATTTTGCATGATCACGGCCGACACGTCGCCGTAGTGGGAAGAGGCGGTCGGATCAAATTCATTTACCTGGTAGCTCCCTCCAATGCCCAGGCCCTTACCATTGAATATTCTTGTTTCCGGAAAGTTGTTTACATAAATGGAGAGGAGATCTTTGCCTCCTTTCATGTGGCACTCTTCCAGGGCCTCCGGCGAAACGGGTATGAATTTGCTCCGGGCGTTGGTTGTACCGGAAGATTTTGCAAACCATTTTATTTCAGAGGGCCACAACACATTTTGTTCTCCCCGCATCAACCTCTCGATATAGGGAAAGGTTTGCTCGTACGTGTGGACCGGTATTCTCTTCCTGAAATCCTCATAATTGACGATGTCTTCAAAAGCATAATGCTGACCAAACTCCGTAAAGCGGGCGGTTGACAACAGTTTCTTTAAAACTTCGTCCTGGACTTCGTGCGGGTACTTCATGAAGAGCTCGATCTGGTGGATCCGCTTTTTCATGACCCAGGTCAGTATGGAATTGATGATCTGCATGCTCTTTGAACTGGCAAAAATAACCCGCGTTGGATGATAACCAAAACCCGGTAATCGGGAATCAGTGACCGGTGGATTCGTACGGTGATTAATAATAATTGTTAATATCTGATTTTGCGGGCCGCGGAATCAAAAATTAACAATAAAAAATAAACAATGCGCTTGAGGGATTTCTGATTGTTTATTGCTGATTTGTGATTGCTGCCCTTTACTACAAAGGCAGGCACGAAGCCGCTAAGTTCCGCTAGGTCAAAAATTAACAATAAAAAATCATTAATAATTATTACTAATCGAAGATTCCTACCCTGTTGATTAGGAAGATTCCTACCCTGTTGATTAGGGCACTTCAATCCTCGGTTTCCGCAGTTGGAAGTTTTGACCCAGGTATACTTTTCTGACCATGGGGTCATTGGCGAGTTCTTCCGAAGAGCCTGCTCTGAATAGTTTTCCTTCCACCATCAGGTAGGCACGATCTGTGATGGTCAGGGTCTCATCAACATTGTGGTCGGTGATGAGGATGCCGATATTTTTCTTTTTCAACCTGCCTACAATGGATTGAATTTCCTCGACAGCGATGGGATCCACCCCAGCAAATGGCTCATCGAGCAATACAAACTTAGGATCGACAGCTAGGGCCCGCGCAATCTCGGTTCTTCTTCGTTCTCCCCCGGAAAGCACCATACCCAGGCTCTTACGCACTTGCGTCAGACTAAATTCTTCCAGCAGCTTTTCAACCTTTTCCTTTCTGTCTTTTTTGCTCATGTCCCTCATTTCCAACGGGGCGAGTATATTTTCTTCCACGGTGAGTTTCCGGAAGACGGAAGCTTCCTGGGCCAGGTATCCAATTCCCAACTTGGCCCGCTGGTACATCGGCAGGGAAGTAATGTTCTCGTCCTCCAGGAAGATTTCCCCTGCGTTGGGTTTGATGAGGCCCACAATCATGTAAAAGCTCGTCGTCTTTCCCGCCCCATTCGGCCCGAGCAGTCCTACGATTTCGCCTTGTTCAACACGCACCGACACGTTATTCACCACGGTGCGTTTTTTGTATTTCTTAATCAGATTCTCCGCCCTCAAAACCATGTTAATCGAATTTGATGTCTTTAATTCTAAGTTGCAACGACGTGTGACCGTTGAATGTGTTTTCTTCCAGGGTGAATGCCATCCGAAAGATATCTCCGGTGGAGATCCGATCGTAGTACCCCATCATATCAAAGCCAACGGTGCTGAATACGTTTTCATTTCCTTCCTGGCCTGCCAGAAAACGCAAATGCTTCTCTTTGAAGCTGCTGAGCGAATTGAATACAAATATATTTTTGGCTTCAAAGACCGGTTTGGGATTTTCCGGGCCGAACGGCGCCATTTGTTTCATAATTCCGTTGAATTTTGAATTGATCGAATCAAGCCGGATGGGCACATCAATGTCCACGACGGGCGATTGCATCTCCTCCGTAAGGGAGGAGGAAACAATTTGTTCAAATCGCTCCTGAAAGGCCTCCAGGTTGCGACGATCCAGGGTGAGTCCCGCCGCATATTTATGGCCTCCAAATTTTTCCAACAGATCGCCGCATTGAGAAATCGCCCCATACAGGTCAAAACCGTGAACACTGCGGGCAGACCCGGTGATTTTATCATTGGATTCGGTCAGGATGACAGTCGGTCGGTAATATTTCTCAACACACCTAGCAGCAACTATGCCAATTACTCCCTTATGCCATGTATTCTTGAAAAGAACAGTAGATTTCGCATTTAGAAGCCTATCACTTCCCTCGATCATAGCAATCGCTTCTTCGGTGATATTCAGGTCAAACTCCCTTCTCAAGTCATTCTTTGTGTTTATTTTTTGCGCCAACGCGTTTGCCTCTTCTTCCGATTTTGAAATGAGAAGTTCAACGGCCCCTTTTGCATGGGCAACCCGACCCGCGGCATTGATCCGCGGACCGAGCGTAAATACCACACCGGAGATATCCAGCTCACCTTTTATTCCGGCAATTTCTTTCAACGCTTTAAGACCTGGTAGTGGATTTTCGTTCAGCTTTTTCAAGCCAAGGTGGGCCAGGACCCGATTTTCCCCGATGATCGGAACAATGTCCGAGGCAATGCTTACCGCCACCAAATCGAGGTACTGATAAACTTCCTCTTCATTGCGGTAACGGCGCGAATAGGCTTGTATCAGCTTAAATCCCAAACCACACCCGCTGAGTTCGCTAAAAGGATACTGGCAATCTTCCCGCTTGGGATCAAGCACCGCGACCGCCTGAGGGATGTGTGCGTCGGGCAAATGGTGATCACAAATAATGAAATCAATTCCTTTACTACCCGCCAGCAAGACCATCTCGGAAGCCTTAATCCCCAGGTCAAGACCATCTCGGAAGCCTTAATCCCCAGGTCCAGCGCAATGATCAGGGTGAATCCGTTTTGCTCAGCCCAGATGACGCCGGCCTCCGATACGCCGTATCCTTCGGCATATCGGTCCGGAATATAAAAATCGCAATCCGCGTAAAAACTTTTGATATAACTAAACACCAATGCGACCGCAGTGGTGCCATCCACATCGTAGTCACCGAACACAAGGATTTTTTCACGGTTGAGAACGGCGCTGTGAATTCGCTCCACGGCAGGCTTCATGTCCGTCATGAGAAAGGGATCGTGAAGCTGGTCCGGTGAAGGACGAAAGAATTTCCTGGCTGATTCAAAGTCATCAATACCTCGTTGCAACAAAACAGCAGACAGGTGGGGATTGATGTTAATCGAGCTGCTCAGTCGGTCAATCTCTTCCGGGGAGGCAATGGCTTTATAAATCCAGCGTTTGAGCATGATTCATTTCTGTACGTAAAATATACCGCCTGG
>Ga0193722_1000070_pt1 | contig 22081 bp, 22 predicted proteins | sample H2m1metaG_FD_143044 | JGI IMG/M metagenome (GOLD analysis project Ga0193722, IMG submission 143044) | Soil microbial communities from a riparian zone of the East river system, Colorado, United States - H2m1 | ecosystem: Environmental > Terrestrial > Soil > Riparian zone | place: USA: East River...
CAGCGAGTGTCCCGTGCGTGATGCCGTTACCCGAATCACCGGTAACGACGTAGATGTTTTTATCGCCCGGATTACGACCGATGTAAGCCACGCCGTCCACCGGTTCCATCACCTGGCCGGACCAATGATCAGTGATCTCGCTGACAAATGGGAATCGGGCGCGAGTCCAACGTTCCAGGTTGGCGAAACGCTGGGCACAATCCTCCGTCTGGCCAGTCTTGTGATCTTCGCCTCCGACCATGAGCACATCACCCCGTTCGTCGCGCGCGAATCGCACATAATGGTATGGCACCGGCCCAACCTGCTTCTCCTCCTCTTGCGCAGTTGATGCGGTATCCCAGAAAAGTGCGTGGTCGATGTTGCCTGTGACGCGCAAACAAACCACGTACGTCGCGTACGGCGCCTGTTTTGAGTGAATTACGACACGATCATTGATCGGGCAGTTTGTTGCCACCACGGCCGCCTTCGCTATAACCGTATGCCCATCGGACGTTTTCACCTTGACTCGATCCCCGTCTTCGACGGCGACCACTCGCGTGCCGGTAAAAATGCGTCCGCCTAGATCGACGATGACTCGCGCGAGACCATTGAGATATTTCAGAGGATGAAATTGCGCCTGTCGCGGAAATCGCAGCACCGCATCGGAATTGATTTTTGTGTTCGGCACTGCCTTGACTCGCTCGACATCGCGTAGCCCGACACGGTGAATCGCCTCTAGCTCCTTCATCAATTCCTTAACGGAGCCGCCAGGCGGCAGAAACAGATAGCCATCGAGTCGTTCAAAATCGCATTCGATGTTGTAATCGCGGACGATTTGCTCGGCGCAAGCGATTGCGGCTGTGTGGCTCTCCGCGGTGAGGCGCGCACATTCTTCGCCGAGGAATTCCTCGACGTCGATGTAGCGATCGTCGATTGCATTGACCAACTGCGCAGTGGTTCGGCCGGTCATTCCGCCGCCCACCGGCCCATCATCGATGAGGACCACACTTCGGTTTTCGCGTGCGGCACAGTATGCCGTAGTAATCCCGGCAATCCCCGCACCGATCACGCAAACATCCGCACTGATGTTCTCCTCGAGCGGCGCAGTTGAAAATTTCTGCACCGTGCGTTCCCAGAAGGAGGGATTCGCGCCTGCCTGTTCTCCAAGAGTTCGCATAAAGAGAAATCGCACCGCGTCGATCTAAAAGCCGGGAGGGAGGTGGTAGAATTTGCTTTGCGAAGGTAAGCGTTGCGGATGGGCCGTCGCACAGGACCGCAGGCGCTACGCCGCGCGAAGAAACTTCAAAACCGCGCGCTCCACGGCGCGGACATTAATGTTGTCCGGTGTTTTGATCGCGTCGGCGAGCCCGGCGACTTGCTTGCCGCTCAGGTAAGTTTCCACGATACCGGGATGAACGTAGCATTTACGACAGATTGCTGGCGTATTGCCAAGAAGCTCTGCCACTGCGCAAATGGCCGTTTTGACATTCGCCTTTGCCAGTTTGTTAGTTTCGAACTTTCCTTGCACGTTGAGAGCCAACGCTGCCAGCAACGTCCCCGCCCATGTGCGGAAGTCTTTTGCCGTAAAATCCGCGCCCGTTATTTCGCGCAAATAATCATTTACGTTCTGGGATGTCACGTCTCGGACTTGGCTATCTTGCTCCACATATTGAAATAGATCCTGTCCCGGCAAATCCTGGCACTTCGAAACGATTTTCGCGATTCGTCGATCAGTCACGTCCACCTCGTGTTGGCGGCCACTTTTTCCACGAAACCGAAAACGTAGATGTGCTCCCCTCACTCTGACATGCCGATTTTTTATCGTGGTTAACCCAAACGACTTGTTCTCGCGCGCGTATTCCTCGTTGCCGACGCGGATGAAAGTTCGTTCGAGTAATCGTATGACAGTCGCCAGCACCTTTTCCCGCGGCAGACCGGGCAATTTCATGTCCCGAGCGATTCGCCGCCGAATCTTTGGCAATGCTTTGGCGAAGTCGGCGAGACGATCGAACTTATTTTCGTCGCGTATCTCGCGCCAACGCTCATGATAACGGTATTGCTTTCGCCGGCGCGCATCGCGACCCGTAGCCTGAATGTGGCCGGTGGATGAGGGGCAAATCCAGACATTCGTCCATGCGGGGGGAATCGCCAGACGTTTGATTCGGAGGAGCCGTTGTTCGTCGCGGATTCTTTTGCCTTCCGTGTCTAAATAGTCGAAGTCACCACGCTTCGCTTTGCGTGTGTAACCAGCCCTGTCATCGCTTACATACTGTAAGCCAGCGTCAACTGCTGCAGTTATGTACTCGTCAGAAACCGCTTCGCTTCCGTTCCGATTACCAGCGTTTGTTGCAGAAGTAGGCATCGTAGTGCACCGCCTCAGCGATTTGTCCTCAAAAACCCCTCTGCGGTTGCACGCATTCGTTTGGTTTCAACTTTTTCCATTTGTTATTCGGCCCGATGCTACAGTTGCTCAACGTCACAGGCACTTAAGCTGCGGCAATTTTGGTACGGCTAACTCATCCCTTGGCTGTTCGCGTGGAGTGGGCAGGTTAGCCGTGCACAACGCCCTTTTTAGATGCTTGCCAAGCAGATATATATTTGAACACGCGTGATTTCGTCGCCACGTCCGAATCAAATATATGCTTTGGACGATAATTGTAATCCTTTTGGTTCTCTGGCTTCTCGGTCTCCTGGGACATATTGGCGGCTCCCTCATCCATTTGCTGTTGGTGATCGCAGTAATTGTGCTCGTCATTAATCTGGTTAGAGGAAGAACGCCCTGATTAGTGGGGCCACAGAGCTGCCATTCTGTCGGACGGCGATCTACGCATTCTATTGCCATCCGTACCGCGGCTCCTGCTAAAACTGACAATCGAGACACGCACGCAGCCAGGGCCGTGCGACTAAGTTTGTATGAAAGAACAGAAGGAAATTGTATCAACCATCGATGACTTGATCAAAACTCTCAAAGATGGCGAGGAAGGTTTTGAACAAGCCGCTGATGGCGTGAAAGACCCACAGTTGAAATCGCTCTTTACCGAATATTCGCGCCAGCGATCGCGCTTCGTTACCGAGCTGCAACAGCAGGTCCACAACCTGGGCGAACCTGAGCCTGAAACAAGCGCCAGCGCTGCCGGTGCATTGCACCGCGGCTGGATCAATTTGAAAGCGGCCCTTACCAGGGGCGACGACCATGCAATTCTGGCTGAATGCGAGCGCGGCGAAGACTCGGCGGTGGAAGAATTCAGAAAGGCGCTCGACAACGGTCTTTCTGCGCCGTTGCAAGAGATCCTATCGCGTCAATACGCCGAGATTAAAGGTGCGCATGACCGAGTTAGGGATCTACGCGATGCTGCTAACAAGAGTTGACTAGGAGTAAATCGGTCAACCTGGAGCGGCCGCTCCACTTGCTCTTACTAGGCAGGCAATACATCGATTAAAAGACCTAAGCCGGACACTTCGGCGCTTTACCCACCTAAAGGCGGTATTCAGCTGGGTGCGAAGGCTGCCTTAAGAAAAAGAACGATGCTAGCTATCAGAATTGTACGCATCAATAGAGGTCCGTTCCGCCGAAGCAGTTAGACCACATTCTATTACTGCGCCTATGGTCGGATATCTGATTCAGCAGTCTTTAGCTTCGCACTGCTAACAGCAGCAGAACGAACGAAGGCACTCTAGGGATTTTTCGTTACGTCCAAACATGTAATTTGGGGCGAAACAATTTTGGTATGCCAGAAAAAGAAACAATTGAACGCGCGCGTGAAGACGAGCGCGAAGGCAAATCCCCTAGCACCCAGGCGGGAGAGTTCGTGCGCGAAGAAATGGAACATATTCGAGAAGGAGAACATGGTGCGCGGTCGCCGGAACAGGCCATCGCCATCGGTCTTTCCAAAGCGAGGAGGGCAGGTGTTAAGTTGCCTCTACCCAAGCGGGGCAAAGCACGAACAAAACGCCAAGCTAAACGCGATCTGACCAAGGGCCGCGCAGGACGCCGCAAAAAGCCTTCTCGTCAACGTTCGCGTGCGACGAAGGGTGCGTTGAAACGCGAGAGCAGCAGGTCAGCATCGAAGAGCGCGCTCTCACTACATGCAAAGCGGGCTGCAGCACGACGGTCTGCGACGTCCCGCTCGGCTGCCGCAAAGAAAGCGGCACGTACAAGCAAACGTCGCCGCTGAGAGTATCGCCACAATTTGCGTAGGCGGAGAACAACTATGCCCAAGGAAAAGAAACTTCAGCCGCGTCAACACCAACAACGGCGACCGGGCCGCGAACATAAAATGAAGCCGCGACCCAAGGCAGAGGATGAAAAACATCGCGGCAGCGGAAAATTGCAGAACAAAGTCGCAATCATTACCGGCGGCGACAGTGGGATTGGCCGTGCAGTTGCCGTCGCCTTTGCAAAAGAAGGCGCCGATGTCGCAATCGTTTATCTCGAAGAGCATAAAGACGCGAATGAAACCAAGCGCTTCGTTGAACAAAAAGGACGCCGGTGCTTGCTGGTCTCAGGCGATATCGGTCAAGAGGACTTCTGTCGAAAAGCGGTCGGGCAAATTGTAAAGGAGCTCGGCAAGATCGACATCCTTGTCAACAATGCCGCAGAACAACACCCACAGGAGTCGATCGAGAAAATAACCGAAAAGCAGCTGGAACGGACGTTTCGCACGAACATTTTTTCGTTCTTTTTCATGACAAAGGCAGCCATGAAATATTTGAGCAAAGGAAGTGCGATCATCAATACAACTTCAGTCACGGCTTATAAAGGTAGCGCACACCTTCTCGATTACTCTTCAACGAAAGGGGCGATAACAGCTTTTACTCGCTCGCTTTCACAGGCGCTCGCTGACAAAAGGATCCGAGTAAATGGCGTCGCGCCGGGTCCGATTTGGACACCGTTAATCCCGTCTACTTTTTCACCTGAGGAGGTGGAGACGTTTGGATCAGATGTTCCGTTCGGCCGGCCTGGTCAACCAGAAGAAGTCGCGCCCAGTTATGTATTTCTTGCATCCGACGATTCTTCATACATGACAGGCCAGATCTTGCATCCAAACGGTGGTACTATCGTAAATGGATAATATCCAGCCAAAAGGAGTCTTCTAGTCATCTTCGTGTTTATCAGAAGATAGGTAACCCGGGTGCCAACGGCTGTCCGCAGGCGAACCGCGATCCCTAGTTACGGGAGGACCTACAACCGCAATTGGTTTTGTCGTTGCTTTGCAATGTTCGTTAGGTAACGTGCTCTACCCGCGACCGCCTTTTCTTCCGCCCTTACGGGAGCTGGATTTACTTCGCTTTTTCCCGCGGCCTCCTCCACCCTTCTTCCGGCCACCTTTATCTGACTTATTTACGGTCGCCCATGCGCGGCGTTCGGCTTCCTTAGTGCTCACGCCACGTTTCTTGTAGCCTTTTTCGATCTTGGATGCTTTTCGTTTTTGTTTCGATGTGTATTTCTTTTTGCTTCCTTGTGCCATTGTTGACTCCGTTTCGAACTTTCCGTTTATAGAAACGATTTTCGTTGCCGGACTGGATTTAGCTTTCTTCTCGGAAAATCGCGGTAAGCGCGCAAGAGATTCTCTCAGCGATAGAATCATTAGCTATGAATACAATCTCACAATTATTCAACGAGTTGCTTGGTTTGGGCGTGGAACCAAAAGAATTAACGTTCCTGCAGATTTCGTTGCGGGGGATAATCGTTTTCCTCGCGACTCTCGTAATGGTGCGCGTGAGCAGTAAACGCTCCCTTGCGGAAAAAACTGCATTCGACGCTACTCTACTTGTGATCATTGCGTCAGTGTTGGCGCGGGCTATTAACGGATCAGCTTCGTTTTTGCCTACCCTTGGGGCTGGATTGGTTCTTGTGTTACTGCACCGGTTCCTGGCACTGGTCGCCTACTATTCACATGGATTTGGAATCCTAATTAAGGGAAAAGCAGCCGTCCTTGTGAAGAACGGCAAGCTTCAACGCAAGAATATGCGCATCAATCACATTTCCGAACACGACCTTGAAGAAGACATGCGACTCGATGCAGCAACCGATGATCTCTTAAAAATAAAGGTCGCGCGTGTGGAACGCAGCGGTGACATCAGTTTTATCAAAGCTGAATAGGTTGAGCCGATCCGGGAATGCGGAGCCGCGAAGATTCGCCTGATCAAAAAAAATCGCTCGCAGTTTGAGTCATCATAGGCGGTGGAGACGCCATCAGCTTCCTTACTGTTTGATTCGAAGGTCGAAGGCTAATCCCATGGGAAACAGCTCCCGGATTCTTGACGCCCACAGGCGGTACTGGTGTGAGCCGTGCGCCATCGTTTTCTACACGCTAACGAACGTTCATCTTCGAAACGTACCTTGGTAAACTTTCAGCAAAAGGAATCAGCCCATGAAGATAACAAGCCTAATTGCCGCAATAACCGTCAGCATCGGCCTCATACTCGGGCCGGCGGCCCTGGCGCGGGAGGAGACTCCTGTAGATATGAAGGACCTGCCGTCCCCGGAACAAACCGCTATCAAGGAAAAAGCCGGGAACGATCAGATTCTTCGAATCGCAAAGGAGACTCGCATGGGGAAGGAATGCTATGACGCGGTGGTGAACCGGGACGGGAAGGAAATGGCGATCCTGGTCAACACCAGTGGCAAATTCCTCGGCACTCATCTTGAGAAGTCGGAGAAGAAGGCAAAGAGCGGTCAATACTAGTCAGTTCCAGGCCAGTCCCGCAGCGGTTGCCGGCAGGTGAGCGGACTGGTCCTAGCGACGAGTGGGATACGCATTGATGGCGGTGGAGTCTCTTATTGCGACGACCGCCAATATGCGGGCAGGGATGGTTTGCTCTCGAAGACGTGAGCAAACCAACGGCGATATACGGCCGGTGAACCACTGAGAGCCGTCAATAAGGTAATGGGAGACCCACGAAACGTCGCGCACGCCAAGAAAGTCAGCCAGGAGAAGCATCATAAGGACAAGCATGCTCCAAAAGCTGGCCCTGCTCCGTCGCAGCGTGCCAAGAAGAACATCCAAACCGAAAAGAAAGCTACACCTGGCTCCGAGAGCACTGCTCCAAAGGCCGAAGTTGCAAAGCCACTTCAACCAGTAGAACCAACACAGCTGGAGAAATCGCTTGTAGTCCTCTCCAAACTTAAAGAACTAGAGTTTCATTCACGAGCGAACATCGAAAAACTCGCGGAACTCAGCCTGACGATTGAGGAGGAGCTCAAGCAAAAACCGTTCGCTGAAGCAATCGGTGCCGTTTACTCCGCGCAGAACGCATTTCAATCCAAGATCCTGGAGTTGATCGGAGCCTACGAAACAGAGTGCACTCGCTTGTCGGGTTCTGCCTGACATCCCATCCTAATCGGCTAAGACTTTGATTTTCTTTACCGCCTTTTTTTGCGCGCCATTGAGCACTCAATTTCGAACAATCCTTAAACCTGACGGTCAAAACTTAACAGGCATGAAAACGAAACACCTGTTCACAGTAGCAGTGATAAGTGCCGGGCTCGCATTCGGCGTGACGGTACAAGCGAACGAAGAAAAACACGAAGAACAAAGCATCAACAGTTCTGACGTCCCGGCTGCGGTACGGCAAGCTGCACAGGCCCAAGCAAAGGGCGGAACGATTGTTGGCTGGGAGAAAGAGGGCGCCAACTTTGAAGCCGTCATTCAGAAGAATGGCAAGGAAATTGGCGTGGAAATGGATGCGAATGGCAAGGTGTTAAGCAAACACAACGAAGCCAAAGAGCACAAAGAAAAAGGCGAGAAATACTAATTGTGGGTGGATCGCGTTGTCCTCAACGCGATTGGGGTGGAAGCGCGGCGAAGATGGATTGTCTAAAATCGTCTTCGCCGCCTTCGCCTTTCTAGGCGATCGCAGCCGGCGTAGCTAATACTGAGCAGAGTTTCAACTGAGCGCGCGAATGCTCGAGTAGATTATTCCACCAAGCATTGCTCCGACAGCTACCAAAGCGACATCCCGCTTGAGAAAAGCGATCAGAAGAAAGGAAATCGCAGCGATACCGAGGGTGGGCCAGTCGACAAGCGCTTCAGGAATCAGGTCCAGCGATACAACTGCGATGACGCCCACGACTGCTGCACTGACCCCGGCGAGGAATGCCTGAATCGGGCGATTCTCGCGGAGTTTTTCGACATAATGCACACCGATAATAACGAAAATGAACGACGGCAGGAAAACGAAGAAAGTAGCCAGGACTGCTCCAATAACCCCACTCGCGATGTATCCGACGAACGTAGTAAACAACATGAACGGGCCGGGCGTTGCGACGCTAAGAGCGACGCCATCGAGCAGCTGGCCATCCGACAGCCAATGATATTGTGCAACTGCACCACGCTGCACGAAAACGAGCGACGCATAGGCGCCGCCAAAACTCAGTAGCCCTGTTTTAAGAAACAGCCACGCAACTTGAAATAATCGCGAATCGCCAAAAGGAACCAGGATAGCAATTCCGCCGATCATTGCCGGTAACGTCGGCACAGTTTTTTTGAACAGCGGCCAACCTTGGTCAACAATTAGGTTCAAAACGCCGGCTATTAAAAGGATCAGCAAGAAGTTGATCCCGGCAAACCGCATACCAACGAACGCGCCGACAAGCAAGGCAGCCAGAAAGAAATTCCGAATTGCAGCGCCACCGAGCTTAATGATGCCGGCAGCGATGATGCCCAGCACTGCGGGTTTCAAAACGTAAAGTGCATTATTGACCAGGGGCAGTTGCCCATACTTCACATAAAGCCAGCTCAGTATGATCATCACGACTGCGCCAGGCAGAATGAAAGTGAGACCAGCTAGAATACCGCCCAACACTTTGCGTTTGAGATAACCGACGTATATGGCCAACTGCAGAGCCTCAGGTCCAGGAAGCATGTGGCAGAAAGCCATGATCTTGACGAACCGATCCTTGGACAACCACCGTCGCTTTTCGACCATGTGATTGAACATCATTGTGATCTGCGCGACCGGCCCACCGATGTTCACAAACCCCAGAAAGAGAAAATAGAGAAATACCTCCCGCCACGACGGCATCTGATCATGCGCGTCGCGGTCGTTTTCCTGGGCGTGAGTCATCGTGGCCGCAGAAAGGCGTAGAGTGCGTCGAAGCATTCAAAGCCACGTCGCAAAATCTCCTGGTCAGGTAATCCTTCTTTCGCCCAACCTTTGAGCACGCGATCAATCCCGACGGCCTCGACGCGCTGAAATCGTGCGTCGTCCAAGTCTGCGTCGTGGATCATCTCTCCTATCTTGACTAAAGATTTGTCCGAAATCGCAAATCTCTTGGTGAGTGTTTCGAAGGTACAGTAATTTCCGTGATGCGAAAACTCGGCGTCAAGCATGTCGAACGGAATAGCGTCTGGAACGGCATCGGCTGTTGGCGCGAAGACGAATTTCGGTTTGTGATCAATGAATCGTGCGATCAGCCAGGCCGACCCGACGCGGTCGATCTCGGGGCGCGGACGCGTCAGCCATGTTTTCCCCTGATATTGCTTTACGTCAAATTTTTCGAGTTCTCGCGGCCGCTTCGGTCCTTCCGCGCGCCGAAGCAGCATTGCCACGTCGTGTCCGCGCGGGCTGTCGAAGAAATCGACTGCGCGAACTTCCCGAAACCGCCGCGTGAGCCGCTCAAGTTCCGAGCCTGCCTCTTCGACATCCATTTTCTTTTGGCGCGCGATGAAACTCTGAAGAGATTTTCGTAACTCGCCGTAGTCTTTTGCACGTGCGTCGTTGAAGATCGCGATGACTCTCTCTTTGGTCAGACCCTCGATTTCGTGCGCACGAACGAGGGTAGAATCACCGGCATAATCTCGTATCTGTTTCGCGAGCCATTGGAACTGCTCGTACTGCGCGGGCTCATCCGGCAGCAGGTATGTCGATGTCTTGATCTGCACGGCGCCCATTTTTTTCAAGCGCCGCCAGACCGCCACGCGCTCGGTATTACGGTTCGTCGGAAGACTGAACAGCAGGAGTAGCCAGGAGTTTGCCGTAATCACAACTCATGCTGCCTAAATGAAAGATGTATTGCAAACGTTATTTGAACTTACATCTCATCCGTGTTGTCTCAATAAATTACACCGCAATTACGAGAGGGACGTCATGATAAGAAACCTTGTTTGTGTTACACCAATTCTACTCGGACTTATTTCGAGTGCGCTCGCGGCTGACCTGGACACGGCACGCATCGATGAACTAACCGGGCTTAAGGGAAAAATGAATGAGAAGGAAGGTGTTTATAAAGTCACTTTTCCGCGCAACGACGTGAAAGTGGTTGTCGATGGATGGATGATGCCTCCGTTCATGGGTCTTGGGACTTGGGCCGCGTTCACCCCGACCCAGAACGGCGCCATGGTCATGGGTGACACAGTTCTCTTTGAAGACGAAGTCAATGCCGCAATGTCAGCTGCGCTCGACAACGGGCTAAACGTAACGGCGCTTCATAACCATTTCTTTTTCGATCGGCCCAAAGTTTACTTCATGCACATCGAAGGCGAAGGCACGGCTGACAATTGGCAGGCGCTGTGAGAAAAGTTTACGACAGCATCAAACAAACCCGCGGAGCCAATCCGCAGCCAAAAGATTCCTTCGGTGCAAAATCGCTACCGGAAAAAAGTTCGATTACGGCTGGCCCTCTTGGGGAGATCTTTGGAACCCAAGGCGAATCAAAAGACGGAATGGTAAAATTCAGCGTCGGTCACCCTGCAAAAATGCATGGCGTTACGCTCGGCAATGCCATGGGGGTCAACACATGGGCGGCGTTCGCCGGCAGCGACGACAATGCAATCGTCGATGGCGATTTCGCAGTCACGGAAGATGAATTGGAGCCTGTTCTGAAATCCCTGCTTAAGGAAAAGATCAACATCGTTGCCATCCATCAGCACATGACACACGAACAGCCGCGAATTATGTTCTTCCATTATTGGGGCCGAGGCACGGCTAAAGCCTTGGCGCAGGCTGTCAAAGGTGGGTTTCTAGTGGGTGGACTCCCTGGAGTCAGCTCACCGTTGCAAAATTGAGCGCGTCTTTGTCGAGGAAGACAACTTACGTTGCCCTCGTGCTTTGCTGCGCCGGCATTGTCACGGTCGCTGCACAGAGCGCAGCGCCACTCAAATTAAAGCAAACGATCCCATTATCGGGTGTCGAAGGACGCATCGACCATTTCGCGTTCGATCTCGCTGGTGAAAGACTTTTTGTTTGTGCGCTCGGCAATAACACCGTCGAAGTGCTCGATCTACGAAAGGGCGACCGAATTCATTCGATAACCGATCTCGGTGCACCGCAGGGAGTCGCGTATGCCCCGGAATTCGATCGTATCTTTGTTGCAAATGACAAAGGCGGTATTTGCAAGATCTACGACGGGAAATCATTCCAGGCTGTGGGAGAACTGAATTTTGAAGATGACGCCGACAACGTCCGCTATGATGAAGTGGGGAAAAAGGTTTATGTCGGATTTGGCAGCGGTGGCATCGCTATTGTTAACGGGCTCGATTTGAAGCCGATTGTCTCGATCAAACTTTCGGCTCATCCGGAAGCTTTCGCCTTGGAAAAACAAGGAAATCGGATTTTCGTGAACGTTCCCGATGCCAGGCATGTGGCAGTGATCGATCGCGAGAAGGGCGCAGTAATCAACAAATGGGGAACAGACCTCGCCTTTGCAAATTTCCCAATGGCACTTGATGAAGCGAATCATCGATTATTTGTCGGTTGCCGCCTTCCCTCCAGGCTTGTCGTGCTCAACACCGATTCGGGTGATGTCGTTGCCAAAATCAATATCTCCGGCGATTCCGACGATGTCTTCTACGACAGCAAACGCCATCGCATTTATGCGATATGCGGCGCTGGTAAGATCGATATCATCGAGCAGACCGATCCAAAGACCTATAAAGCCTTAACCAAGGTCGACACAGCGAATGGCGCTCGCACCGGGCTCTTTGTTCCTGAACGCGACACTTTGTTCGTAGCTGTTCCGCATCGGGGTCCACAACAAGCGGAAATTCGCGCTTATCAGGTCGAATAGCTTACCAATATGGAGCTGCATAACAGAGTGTTGCTCATCAGCAATTCGACCGTGTATGGCCGCGGCTATCTCGATCATGTCGAATCCGAGATCCAGAGCTTCCTCGGTAGCGCCCGACGCGTACTATTTTTTCCCTTCGCTTTACATGATCGGGACGCTTACACCTCCACGGTCAGGAAGCGATTTGGCGCCATGGGTTACTCTCTCGACTCAGCGCACCAAACCGCGGTGCCACAGAAAGCTGTCGAGGAAACCGACGCAATTTTTATCGGCGGAGGCAACACCTTTCGACTGCTCAAGGCCCTTGAAGATCTCGATCTCATTGAGGCTATTCGCCGGAAAGTAAGCAGCGAAGCGCCTTACGTCGGTAGCAGTGCTGGCTCGAATGTTGCGGGACCGACGATCAAAACGACGAAAGACATGCCAATCGTTCAGCCGCGCGCGTTTGATTCCCTCGGCCTTGTGCCATTTCAGATCAGTCCTCACTATCTTGATCCCGACCCGAATTCCACCCACATGGGAGAAACGCAGGAAGAACGAATTCTGCAGTTTCTCGAGGAAAACGATACGCCAGTCGTGGGCATTCGCGAAGGTGCGTGGTTGTTGTGCAACGACGGTAACGTCACTCTGAAAGGCAAAACGGGAGCGAGGATTTTCCGTCGAGGACACGCTCCAGTCGAGGTCACACCCGGCAGCGAAATCTCCGAGTTGATTCAAAGACGGAATGCAATTTAAAGGAACGCTTTTACTGCGTCGCAGCGATGTCGACGGTCTGCTAAGTCCGCGCGATTGCATGGTCGCGGTTGAAAATGTCTTTCGTCTGCAAGGCCAGGGAAAAATTCCGGCGCCTGGAATTCTTGGAGTAAGAGCCGCTGCTGGCGGACTACATGTTAAAGCCGGGCTACTGCCGGGCGACAGAAGCTACCTCGTTGCAAAGCTCAACGCCAATTTCCCAGGGAACAACCTGCGCTTCGACCTGCCGACTATTCAAGGCGTGATTGCTGTATTCGATGCGGAAAACGGTGTCCCGCTCGCGATTCTCGACTCAATCGACATTACACTTAAGCGGACCGCCGCCGCATCGGCAGTCGCAGCAAAATATCTTGCGCGAAAGGATTCATCTGTTGCGACGATTTGCGGCTGCGGACAGCAGAGTCGGGCGCAACTTCGTGCCGCTCTGCTAGTTCTACCGCTGACGAAAGTCTATGCGTTCGATATAAACGAACATGCCGCGATTGATTTCAGGAACGAACTTACGCCCCAGCTAAAGATCGACATCGAACCTGTTCACCATTTGGCAAGTGCAATTCAAAAGAGCGACGTTTGTATCACGTGCACAACGGCGAATGAATTCTTCGTGCGCAAAGGAGATGTCAGGCCCGGCACTTTTATCGCAGCAGTTGGCGCAGATGCTGAACACAAACAGGAAATCGACCCGGCCGTGATCGCGTCGGCCAAAGTTGTTGCCGACAGTCTGGACCAATCTTGCGCGATCGGCGACGTGCATCATGCGATCGCTCACAGGTTGATACGGAAAGAGGATGTTTACGCGGAGCTATCCGAAATTGTTGCCGGCCACAAAATCGGCCGCGATGCCGATGATGAAATCATCGTTTTTGACAGCACCGGCGTGGCGATTGAGGATGCTGTAGCCGCGGCTGCCGTTTATGAAAGAGCGCTCGCGAACGGCATCGGTACTGATTTCAACTTTGCGTCCTGAGGTTGTAAAAATGGGATTACAACACGATCGTCGATGAACTTTCGCAATAACTGAGAATTAACCACAATCTGGGAAGTTAAGACGTGTCTTCAATTCGTCGATGGATAACTGGCTGCCTGCTTGGCTTAGTCTGTGGGACCGCGATGGCCAGTGGACCCTACCAGCTTGTAACTGAGATACCGATTGGCGGCGAAGGCGGCTGGGATATCTTGACAATAGATTCGGCTGCGAGCCGTCTCTACCTTTCACACGCAATAAAGGTTGTCGTTGTCGATTTGATTAAAAATACCGTTGCCGGCGAAATTGCCGACACGCCCGGCGTCCACGCATTCGTGGCCGTACCCGAAGTGCAACATGGTTTCTCGTCGAATGGTAGAGAATCGAAATCGAGCGTTGTCGATCTAACAACGTTGAAGACGACTTCGAAAATTGATACCGGGCAAAATCCAGACGCCATTGTTTACGAACCACGTCATGGTGAGGTCTATGTCTTCAATCACACTGGAAATTCGGTCACCGTTATCAACTCCAAAAGTGCCAGCGTCTCGGCGACGATTCCGCTCGGAGGAAATCCAGAATTTGCCGTGGTAGATGAAACGGTCGGGCGAGTTTACTGCAATATCGAAGACAAAAGCGAAGTCGCGGTAATCGATGCCGACAAGCATGAGGTCATCGCACGCTGGTCGCTCGCACCGGGCGAAGGGCCAAGCGGAATCGCTTTGGATGCGGCACATCATCGTTTGTTCTCGGGCTGCCACAACAAAATGATGGTGATGCTCGATACCGAAACCGGAAAGGTTGTCGATACTGCTCCGATTGGAGCTGGCGTCGATGGCTGTTCATTTGACGATGCGGAGCAGCTCGCGTTCGCCTCTTGCGGAGACGGCACGACAACAATCGCGAAAGAAGTAGCGCCAGAAAAATTGACAGTGCTTCAAACTTTGAAGACTGAGCGCGGTGCGCGAACAATGGCGCTCGATCCCAAAACGCATCGGATATATTTGCCGTCAGCACAGTTTCAGGCGCCACCGTCGCCGTCTCCCGGCGTGTCCCCAGCACGGCCCAACGTTGTGCCTAACACACTTAAGCTTCTCGTTTACGGTCCCGCTGAATTCGGGAAACATTAGACTGTGCGGCAATTAACGATTGCGATGTTGGTCGCAGCCGTGGCACGCGTTGCATTTGGGCAAGGCGGACCGCCGATGATCACTGATGATCCCGGAACGCCTGGAAACGGTAAATGGGAAAACAATTTTGCGATTATATTTGAACATCGCCCGAACGAGACCTCGATCGACGTGCCAGACATCGACCTGAATTACGGAATCGGCGACCACATTCAACTCACGTTGCAAACTGCACCGGTACTCTTGAAGCGCAGCGGTCATGGGCTGATAGGCGGACTGGGCGAAACTGAAGCTGCAGTGAAATGGCGCTTCTTCGATGAGGCGACGAGCGGCTTCGACGTATCGACGTTTCCTAGGGTCATTTTCAACGTTGCCCACTCGTCCTTCCATCGGGGTTTGGCTGACGACGGCACACGCTTTCAACTTCCGTTTCAAGCTGCGAAGACGTTTGGCCGTTTGCACCTGGATGGCGAGTTCGGTCCCCGAGCGAGCACTGTTGGCCGAAGCGAATGGTTATATGGGATTGTCTGCGGTTTTGACGTTGCCAAACAAACGATGCTGATGGCAGAGCTTCATAACGAATCGCGGATGAACTTCAGCCGCGACGTGCTCACGCTGAATTTCGGTTTGCGGCATGAGTTTACCGAAACCTACATTCTGATTGTGTCGATGGGACACGAGCTTCGATCGCCCGATCAGCCGACTGCGCTCATTGGCTATTTCGGGATGCAATTCGTTTATTGAACGAGATCAGTGCGCTTTTGAAGCGGGCTTTTGCGGGAAGATCAGAATCAATACGACGATCACCACGAGGAGCGCGAGCGATGCGGTGTAACGGCTCAGCGCCAACCCGCCATTCGCGATCGGCTTGTCGAGAAAATCGCCAATGGTCGCTCCGAGCGGACGAGTCAAAATAAATGCAACCCAAAACAGAATGACGCGGGAAAAGCTCGTGAGGTAGTAGAGAAGAGCAGTCAACAAAAGTAACCCGCCGAAAACGGCGGCCGCGCCGAGATAGCCCATTTCATTTGTGTCGGCAACCCAATCGCCGAGCGCCGTTCCCAAGGTCTGGGAGAACATGATTGTCACCCAATAAAAAATTTCGACCTTCGGCGTACTCACCGTTTCGATCGATATGCTCCCGGTCGACCAGCGCCAGATCAGAAGCGACGCAATCACACAGATGAGCAAGATAGTTGAACCGCCGGTGTAGCCGATGCCGAGCGACCGTGTGCAATAATCGGCCAGGGTCGTGCCGACCGTCGTCGTTGCGACAATCGTTAACCAGTAAAGGAACGGGTGAAATTTTCTGGCCCTGATCTGCACCAGGACCGCGAGGACAAAAATGACCCCAAATATTCCCGTGCCAATAAGATAGCCGGTGCCCTGCGCCTCAGGGGTCGTTTCGCCGAGCCACGACATGGTGACGGCGTCGCCGCCGGTTTCCCCGAGCGTTGTCGCGAGGATCTTAACGATCCAGAACGCAAGCGTAATCTGCGGAACCTTAACGGCGATTTCCTCGAGGTTTGAATCACGTGCGTGCATTGGTTTTTGCGTTCGGTTAGCCGCAGCCCCCGCGATGACCTTCGCGACGCGACGCATTCGGAGCCTGTAATCTATAATCGGCGCCGGTTCTGTGAAAGGGCCGTTTGAGTTGTTCGCAATGCACCCAAACAAAGTGGGATCGTTTCGACGTTGCGTTCAGTATCCGTGGCACGTGGGAATTGAATGCGCACCGCAATCACGCATGCGATGACATCGGATTCCAGCTTCTTACAAAATGATCACAAATTTGATTTCTACTTGCGCAGCAAAAATAAACCGATCATGGCGAACGCGATGCCAACGATTCGCTCCCATGATGGTGATTCGCGGAAAAACAAGATGCCAGCGATGGCCATGATCGCCGCGCCGCCAGCCAAAATGGCTGGAACCGAAGAGAGCGGACCGCCTTTTTGAAAAAGAACGAAGAACGCAATTGTCCCAGCGCCGACACAGATACCGGTAAGCAGAGAATAATTGAACCCGGCTGCGCTGAATTTTTGATTCCACCGTCCGCTGAACCACAAAATTCCCAGATAAATTAGGATCAAGAACGCAGCGCTGGCTTCGACAACCAAACCGCCGAGTCCTTCGCCAATGCGTTCCGCAGCCATGCGGGTGAAGATTTGATGTGCGCCATAAAGCACAGCCGCAACGACCGCGTACCAGAACCAAGCCGCCATAAGACAAAGTGTAAATCGGCAATTGAATCGCGCGAGAGTATTTAACCGATTCGCGTACTCAGCGCGCTTTTTCGAATGTGAGCTTAAGACCAAACCCTATAAAAATAGCGCCCATTGCACTGTCGATCGCCATGACCACACGACGTTGCTTTAGCCAGCTCGATAGCCGTTCAGTTGCGTTTGTTAACAGCAAAAACCAAAGGAGGCCTTCTGCCGCGTGAATTAACGCGAGAAAAATGCTGAACGACCAAACCTGTACGCCTGGCGGAATGAATTGTGGCAGGAAGCTCAGATAGAAGACGCCAATCTTTGGATTGAGAAGGTTCGTTAACAAGCCACGTCTCAACCATAGAGAACCGTCTCCGCCTTTATGTTCCTGCAAGACTGGTTCAGCCGTGCTGTGTGCAGAAGTGCCGGCGAATGCGCGAACAAACAATTTGATTCCCAAATAACTCAGATAGATAGCGCCAACAATTCGGAGCATGTTGTAGGCGAAACTGGAAACTGCCAGCAGTGCGCTTAATCCAAAAGAAGCCGCTGCGCCCCAAAGCAAACAACCGAAACAGATGCCTATGCCGGCGAGCGTGGCCCGTTTCCCCCCCCTCTACGGCAGCGGTTCGCAAACCAGAGCCGTATCCAATCCCGGAGTGATGGTCAGCAAACCAGCGGCTAAAGTGAACGAGAGCAACGCTTGCCCAATAGTCATAAAGTCCCGGTTCGTCGTTGCATTCGCTCCTCTAGCAATCTCCTAAAAAACAAGTTGGCGACGCGTCGGATTCGATCAAAATGAAATTTGTTGCAGATTGATTGCTAAGTTTCAAGAGAACTCTCGATTCCGCTCGACATGACAAATATTCGGATTGCAGCTCTGCTCTGTTTTCTTGCCGTCGCACTCGGTGCTTTCGGGGCTCACAGTCTCAAGCAAATACTTGAAACGCACGGAATGCTCGATGTCTGGAACAAGGCTGTGCTTTATCATTTTATTCACGCGCTGGCGCTCCTGGTGCTTGCGCTTTTCGGCGCTGCGAATCGAAGCACATGGTGGTTACTGTTTGCTGGTATTTTCATTTTTAGTGGCAGTCTCTATGTGATGGCGCTGACAAATATCCGGTGGCTGGGAGCGATTACGCCCATCGGCGGTCTCTGTTTTCTTGCAGGCTGGGCGTGGCTCGCGATTGCGCCGCGCTCGTAGGCCGCGTTCAGGGCGAAGAGATCCATCCTTGCCGCATGACACAAGAAGTCTGTTCCGGCTGTCCTCTTCTGATATACTACTCACTCGATGTTTAGCGGACTGTCGGAAGCAGAGCGGGCTGCCATCACGGCGCTCGTATTTGTTGGAACGTTTTTTGTCGCGCTCTGGGCGGGTCGCTTCCTCAAGCGGCGTGCCGGAGTACGACTTGGCCTGCTATTCCGGCTTTTCTGCCTAATCCTGGCATTCTATGCGTCCATTAGCATTTACGGTGTTCATGCATCCTGGCGAAATCATGTCGGTACAGCTGTAATTCTGTTGAGCACGGCGCTGGTGGTCGCGCTGTTGAACCGATACGTTTGGGATTTTTATTTCGAAAAGAAACGGCACACGCCAATCCCGCATTTTCTTCGTGAAGTCGTAGGCGGGATCATTTTTCTGATCGTATTGCTGTTGATTCTCAGTTACGGCTACCATGCCGAAGCACAGTTGAAAGGGCTGCTCGCGGGTTCCGGAGTAGTTGCAATCATCCTTGGCTTCGCCGGACAGAATCTCTTCGCCGGCATTATCGGAGGCGTATCGATCCAGATTAATCGCCCGTACAAAGTAGGCGACTGGTTACAGGTAGATGACCGCTTCGCCGAAGTGATGGAAATCAACTGGCGTTCGACGCGATTGCGCACCAACGACGGCATTTACCTCGACATCCCGAACAACGTGATGGTGAGCCACACTATCGTCAATCTTCATTACCCGACCGAGGTCCATGCCATGCGGATTCGCGTTGGGATTGAGTACAAGAATCCGCCTAATCGCGTGAAGGATACGCTGTTCCGAGCGGCTTCGACGGCGGAAGGCGTCCTGCCCGAACCGAAAGTAAGGGTGTTTTTGGTCGACTTTGCCGATTCGGCTATGATCTACGAGATCAAATTTTATATGGGCAATCACGCCCGAATCAACGAAATCAACGATACCGTTCGCACCAACGTTTGGTACGAGCTCAAACGCCAGGGCATTACCATCCCCTTCCCGATTCGCACGTTGCAGGTGGAACGCAAAGCGGCTGCATCAACACACGAAGAATACCAGGAAGCCCGGGCGATTTTGCGCTCGGAAGCTTTGTTCGAGTGCTTGTCGGATGAGCAGATCGAGAGCCTGGTGCAGCAGTCCCAGGTCAGTCATTTTGGTCGCGGCGAGCGTGTGATCCGGGAAGGCGCCGAGGGCGACTCGATGTTCGTGTTGTTGAGGGGCACAGCAGAAGTGTCGATCTCGAAAAATGGCACTTCCATTTCCGTGGCTACCTTAAAGGCGCCCGATTGTTTCGGCGAGATGTCTCTTCTCACCGGCGAACATCGAACGGCAACGGTGCGCGCCCAGAGCGATTGCCAGGTGATGGAGATTGGCAAGCCAGTAATGGCAGAGCTGCTCCGCGCTTCGCCTGATTGCCTCGAGCGGCTCAGCGAACTACTCGCCAAACGGAAAATGGAAACTGAAGGTCTGCTGAAAGAGGCGGTTTCCCACAGCCAGAGCGCAAGAAAAGAGCGCGAATACAGGGCCACCTTCCTGCACCGTTTGCAGACGTTTTTCGAATTGTAGGCAGTTAGCTATCCCCCCGACTGTAACCCTGGTCATCATCCCGCGATCGCCGCAAAGACGGCAAAGGACATTCCCACTTTACTTTGTGCGTCCGACCTGCCTGGTTAATCAACTGGTCTATGTAAAATCCTTTCTGTCGCGGCTGCGCGATCAGGATAACAGCGCGCACTCAGAAATAACGAATTGCGAGCGGATAAAAACCTACTAAACTCCCCAACTTTCAGCCGGAACGTTCATGAGCATTTTACTTGGCCTAACGATTCTCGATTCGGGCGTGCCACTGTCGATGGTATGCGCCGTAATTGGGTTGGCGTTTGCCCTCTGCTTGATCGCGATCGTGAGCCGCTCCTCGGCCGGCAACGAAAAGATGCGTCAGATTGCGGCCGCAGTCCAAGAAGGCGCAAAAGCATATTTGAATCGGCAGGTCATCACCATCAGCGTGATCGCCGCGATTATCTTCGTGCTGCTTTTCATTTTCAAAGATCATCCCACGGCGATTGGTTTTGTAGTCGGCGCGTTTTGCTCCCTGGCAGCCGGTTTCATTGGAATGCGCATCGCAGTGATTGCGAATGTGCGTACAACGCAAGCGGCAACCCACTCGCGCACCGCTGCGTTGCGCATCGCGTTCAACGGCGGCGCGGTAACCGGTTTGCTCGTGGTCGGTCTTGCACTCCTTTCCGTCTCGATCTTCTATACGCTCGCCAGCAAAATCGTCGGAAATGACATGGCGATTCGCAGTCTGGTGGGACTCGCGCTCGGGGCGAGTTTGATTAGCGTGTTCGCGCGACTCGGTGGCGGCATTTATACCAAGGCCGCCGACGTCGGCGCCGATCTCGTCGGCAAAATCGAGAAAGGCCTGGAAGAAGATGATCCCCGCAATCCGGCGACGATTGCCGATAACGTTGGCGACAACGTGGGCGATTGCGCGGGCATGGCGGCGGACGTTTTCGAAACTTATGCGGTCAGTCTGATCGGAGCCGTTCTTGTCGGCGCGCTGACGCTGGCGGGAAATCCAGCAGCGGTTGTTTACCCATTTGTGCTCGGCGGAATTTCTGTGCTCGGCGCGATCTGTGGTATCGTGTTCGTCAACGTCGCCAACGGCAAACCGGCGAATATTCTCATGGGCGCAGTGGTTGCCAGCGCGATCGTCTCCGCGATTTTATTCTGGCCGACCACACATTATTTGTTTCCAAACGGTCTAAACATCGCCGGCGAGATGCGCACACCTACACAACTTTACTGGGCGTCAGTAGTCGGCTTAGTCATGACGGCAGTCGTCGTGGTCATTACCAATTACTACACGTCGATGCATCACGCGCCGGTGCAAAAAATTGCGCGTGCCTCGGAAACCGGCCACGCCACGAATATCATCGCCGGATTAGCGGTCGGCCAGCACGCCACTGCGTTGCCGGTCGGTTTTATCGGCATTGCCATTCTGGTCAGTTTTCATTTTGGCGGGCTTTACGGAATCGCAATTGCAGTGATGTCGATGTTGTCGATGGCGGGAATTGTCATCTCGCTCGATTCGTTCGGACCGATCACAGACAACGCAGGCGGCATCGCGGTCATGAGCAATTTGCCGAAAGAAGTCCGTGGTGTAACAGACGAGCTCGACGCCGTCGGCAACACGATGAAAGCGGTGACCAAAGGTTACGCCATCGCATCGGCTGGATTGGCCGCCCTCGTTTTATTCGGCTCGTACGTCGAGGAACTCAAAACGCACGTCACGCGAAACGGCGAACCGTTCGTATTCCAATTTTCGCTCACGGATCCGAAAGTTATTATCGGGCTTTTTATCGGCGGACTTTTGCCATTCATCTTCACTGCGTTCAGCATGGATGCGGTCGGCAAAGCCGCGGGCGCAGTTGTGCGCGAAGTACGGCGTCAGTTGCAAGCGAAACCGGGAATCTTGACGGGCCAAGACACGCCCGATTACGGCACATGTGTGGACATTGTGACCAAAGCAGCGCTGCGGGAGATGATTGTGCCCGCGCTTTTGCCGGTGGTTTTTGTCGTGGCAGTCGCAATGATTAAGCCGCTGGGGCCTGTCGTGCTCGGCGGTTTACTTGTAGGCACGATCGTCACCGGATTGTTTGTCGCCATCGCCATGACCAGCAGCGGCGGCGCATGGGACAATGCGAAAAAATTTATCGAAGAAGGAAATCTTGGCGGCAAAGGCTCTTTCGCGCATGCCGCATCGGTAACAGGCGATACTGTGGGCGACCCCTACAAAGA
>Ga0193722_1000071_pt1 | contig 21938 bp, 31 predicted proteins | sample H2m1metaG_FD_143044 | JGI IMG/M metagenome (GOLD analysis project Ga0193722, IMG submission 143044) | Soil microbial communities from a riparian zone of the East river system, Colorado, United States - H2m1 | ecosystem: Environmental > Terrestrial > Soil > Riparian zone | place: USA: East River...
GCTTATTCATGCCAGTTTTTATACCTTTGGTGGAGCGGCTTGGACTTTCTTGGCACTCCATATCCAAGAACATTTCTTTTGGCCGGAAGATTTAACACCGCACCAGCAACGTCGATTGGATAGCGCCAAATGGTGGATCACTCTCATGGGAGCAATAGTCGGCCTGCTTGTTTCCGCTTATTCAAACTAGGACACCACCGTTTACGGATTCGCAGCTTGGAAATTCGGTCATGATACCAACCAAAGTCGTTATCACAAATCGGGACGATATTCTTGGCTCAGTTATTTTGGCTCTCGCGACCAGATCAGCAGGGGAGCAAATTGCCGTGGGGATGACGAAGGAATATCTAAAAGAGAAAGGCTTTTTTGTGCTCCAATTTCGTTATCATTACCAAATTAAGCGGTTTACAAAATTCATCGGTGAGTATGTCCCGCTCCACATGCAGAGCCTTATCACGATTAGCCCATTTTCAAATTAGGACACTACCGCAATTTTAGCACGCTTTACGACTCACGGCGCTCTGCGATTCAATGGCGCCATGCCAGAGAAAAAGCCGGGCGGAATCATGCGTGATTGGCTGCGAGAATTTAACCGGGTAATGACGCGCGGACACATGGTGATTCACACATGCCAACAACCCGGATTCGCCGTAAAATGAAACGCCCGCCCCACGGTGACAAGGACGGGCGCTTTTTCGGATTCTTTCGCTGTTTAATTGATTTGGATAAGCCATCCGGCAGTCTGTCGTGCGGACGGGTTGTAGAGATACACCTGCCACCGATTAGAGTGACAGCAGTGTTACTTTTCGCGGGCTGCGCACTTCACAGATGGTCTCTACATTATCGACATGAGTTTGTTAATTATTGCTCAATTGCTCCTGCTGCGAGCTGTTGATAGTTTCAAGGTTTCCCGTCGCCACCATGCGCGTCGGCGATGAAGAGGCTTTCTCGGTCCAGGTCAAAACTAAGTCTACCCAGGCTTCCTATTGGCTACTGAGCGGTGACTACAAACGGTTCGTTTCCGATTCGCACATCTATGTTTTTGTCAGCATCAAAGAGGGCGGCGTGCCGGCCGAGTTCTTCATAATCCCGAGCAAGGTGGTGGCAAAAAAGGCGTAGGTTGAGCCGTTTGGAAAGGATATTTGGTACAGTTTCACCGTGAAGGATGCAAAACCATGTAAGGACAGGTGGGAGATACTCAGAGAGTCATGACAATACTCAAGGAACTGGAATCGGCGATTCGCGAGAGATAGCAGATTGAGCCTGCTGCCGCTGATTACCGGATCCCCCATATAAGACTAAAGTCCAATAGGCAGAACAGCCCGCACTTGTTATTAAAAAAAAGCTCAACGACTGCGGGGAGCTAGGAATTAAACGGGGACTTAGCCCAGCCGGTGTTTTATGAATTAGCACGGCCACCAAGCAGCCGCCTCTCCGCACCGTTGAGCCTGGCGCAGTCGTTGCTCCCTAAGATTTCGTGTAAGAGCACGCATGCGGCTGGATGTTTCATGAGTCGTAAGGTTTTCCGACGACAACGGTTATGCGGAACCGGAGCGTGCTTCCTGGCCTTTCAGTATTCTGGCAATCGGCCTGAGAACATCTGCCGCTGCCGCGATCCGTTGTACTTGTACTTCTGGCGTCGCATCATGCACGGAGCCGTTTGGGAACCATTCTAGATTCCAAGTTGTAATGCGGACCTTGGTCGGTTCCGGCGATTCACCGAGTGCTAAGGCAACGACAAAGGACGCGAGTAAAGCCAATGAGGCGCGGGTCACAAGGCCACGTCCTTAACAGGCTATTCGTTCGCGAGAAAGGTTTTTCGACTCGCTACTGTTCACGCTCTCTGGCATTCCCATTTGCGCGCCAAACGAAGTACTGGGAATCATCGCCGACAAACAGTAGGATGCTTCAGGTGACGAGCGCTTCATCAAGGCGCGCAGAGTGAATCCAAAGAATATCTTCACCGAGCTGAAGCGGCGCAACGTTTACCGCGCAGCGGTTGCCTACGGGGTCGTCGCATGGTTTCTCACGCAGCTCACGACGCAGGTTTTCCCGTTTTTTGAAATACCTAATTCCGCAGTGCGTTTTGTTGTCGTTGCGCTCGTAGTCGGATTTCCAATCGCGATGCTGCTGTCTTGGATTTACGAACTGACCCCTGAAGGAGTAGTACGGACGGAAGATCTCAATCCGGTAGAAGCGAGATCAGTTCAGCGCAAAAGCGGCCGCCTGCTCGACTTCATCATCATCGGGGCTCTGCTGTTGGTTATTGCAATGCTGGTCGTTGGGCGCCTTCCGTTTTACAGGCAGACAGGCGAGTCGATGTCCCAGAAAAGCATTGCGGTGCTGCCGTTTGAAAACCTAAGTGAAGATAAAGCAAATGCCTATTTCGCCGACGGCATCCAGGATGAGATTCTGACCCGCTTATCCAAGATCGCCGATCTGAAGGTGATCTCGCGCACATCGACGCAGCATTACAAAAGCGCGCCTGAAAACCTGCCTGAGATCGCCAGGCAACTTGGCGTCGCCCACATCCTGGAAGGACGTGTGCAGAAGAGCGGCGACGCCGTGCGCGTGAACGTGCAGCTAATCAAAGCAGCCAATGATTCTCAACTTTGGGCCGATACTTTCGATCGCAAACTGACCGACATCTTCTCGGTCGAGAGCGAGGTGGCCAAAGCTATCGCCGACCAGTTGCGAGCGAAACTCACCGGTCAGGAAGAGCAGGCCATCGCCGCCAAACCGACGGACAATCCTGAGGCATACGATGCCTACCTGCGCGGCCTGGCTTATACACTGAAAACCGGCAACACACCCGCCAACGCCCTTGGCGAGCTGACATATCTCAGAGAAGCGGTGCGCTTGGATCCGAGGTTCGCTCCTAGTTGGGCACTGCTGTCATCCGTGGACTCGCGCGGCTACCTCACAGCGTCTCTTCAGCCAACGGCCGCCCTCCGTGAAGAGGCGCGGCAAGCAGCCGAAACCGCGCTCACTCTTCAACCCAACCTTGGCGAGGCGCTGATGGCCAAGGGATATTTTCACTACGCCTGTCTAAAAGATTACGACACTGCAGTGCGTTACTTTGAGCAAGCGCGTCAGTTCCTGCCGAATAGCAGCCGGATTCCTGAGTCCCTGGCCTATGTCGCGCGGAGGCGAGGCCAGTGGGACCGAAGCGAGTCGTACTTCAACGAAGCCGAGCGGCTCAACCCGCGCGACGTGAACCTACTTTCTCAACACGCGCTTTCCTATATAGCCCTTCGTCGTTTCCCCGAAGCGCTGCGAAAGTTTGATCAGGTTCTCAATATCACGCCGGACGACGTCGACGTCCTCGCGCTAAAGGCGGCTATCGCGCAAGCCGAAGGTGACCTTCCGCGGGCCTCGGCGCTCCTCGCTCTGCTCCACCCCGCCGCCGACGCCCCGCCCTTGGAAATACAGGTTTACCAAGCGATTCTGGAGCGCCGCTCTGCACCGGTCATTCCTCGGCTTAAAGAGATACTCGCCAAGCCCGATCCAGCGTTGGGTTTTTACAATGGCGAACTGCGCTTTTGGTTAGGCTGGGCGCAAGAAGTCGCCGGCGATCATGCCGCCGCCCAGGAAACTTGGCGACAGGCGCGCAGCGAACTGGAATCCTTTCTCAAGGAACAGCCGGAAAATTATAACCTGATTGGAGATCTCGCGCTGACCAACATGGGCCTTGATGACAAAGCCGCTGCGTTGGCTCTGTCAGAACGGGCCACGGCCGCGAATCCGATCGAGAAAGACGCGTTCACTGGTCCCGCTTCGATCGAGATCCTCGCCAGGGTGGCGGCGCGCTTGGGCGAGCCCGACCGCGCCATCGCTGCTTTACAGAAGCTCCTCTCGATACCGTATGCAGGCCCACTGGCTTCAAACGGGTCGCTCACTCCAGCGCTGCTCCGGCTCGATCCAATGTTCGATCCGCTCCGGGATGATCCGCGATTTCAGAAACTCTGCGAGGAGAAGAAGCCGTGAACTCGCTATCCATTCCGGCATCGGCGATCTCGGAGTCGAATGAAGGGCGTGCGCCGCAATGAAGTACTGGGAAATCATCGCCGACAAGCTCAGTAAGGCCGGTTGGAGTTGTGGCTGCGTCGCAACTGTCGATTCCAACGGACAAACGATCTTCGTTGCTGATGCACACCGCGACAACGGAAAGAGATTCATCGTCACCGCCGACGAAAAACTGAGAGCGTTTCTCGAACTTCAACGAGTCACGCGCGAATCATTCCGCTTCCCAAATGCCGAATGATTCGGCACAATTCTCGCCATGCAGCCTTTTGCGCGCCTGTCCTGGGGAGGGGCAGGAAATAGACTGCAAGGTTTGCCGTCTAATTATAGTTAGATGAGGCGGCCCTGTCTGTTTTAATGGCACTTCCTGAGATAGTCCTCCTTCGTGGACGCGATCTGCCGGCAGCCGCTGGGGCGCTGTCGCGGGCTTTTCATGACGATCCGCTCCAGACGTATGTGTTCCCAGACCCTGTGGAACGTGCTGCGCGCTCGCCCGCGTTATTTACGCCGCTCCTCCTATACGGCCTGCTTTTCGGAGAGGTTTTGACCACGGCAGGCGACCCCGTAGGGGCTGCCGTTTGGCTCGGTCCGGCTGCCTGGGAAGTAACCCCGGAACGCGCCAAGGCCGCTGGGTTGGACGAATTGCCGACTGTTCTTGGCACTGCTGCCGCAGAGAGATTCTTATCCGTGCTCGCAGCGATCGATCCATACCACCATAGGGATGTCCCGCCCGGCCATTGGTATGTCATGGTTGTGGGTGTCGCCCCTGAGGCCCAGGGCACCGGGATCGGCCAGGCCCTTTTACGACCAATGATTGATCGCGCGGATGCGGCTGGCCAACCGTGTTATTTGGAGACAGCGCAACCGACAAACGTCGCGTTCTACGAAAAACTCGGATTTGACCGAGTTGTGGATACACGGGAACCACAGAGCGGCCTGCGACTGTGGACATTCCGCCATTCCCCGCTTACGCCGGTGAATCAGCATCTAACCAGTCGTTGAAGCCAACGGCATGAATCATAGGGAAACCGATCCGCGAACGTCCTTCGCGTCGCTAAGGTCACGCCAGAATCGCAAAATCGGCATGCATCATTACACATCCGTAATGCCAGTGCGGAGCGAAAATATATTAGAGAGTTGTTGCGATGCCTAAGCCAAAAATCGTCTGGGAAATTAGGCCGTCTAAACACCGACACACCTTTGATCTTATTTCAAACGAGCTGCCGTTCGGACGCACTGGCGGCTATCACTATGCTGCTGGCGCTGTCGGTCACGTAAAGGCTTACTCGGGCTCGCACCCGGCAGTCATTCGCGTTTACGATGACGCGGGCACCGTGGTTGAAACGCACGAGCACGAAGCCGATTCCGCGACCGGGCCGTAAGGGATAATTATTTCTCATCCAGAAAACTAACGACCCCGGTGTCGAGACTGTAGGTTGCGCCGACTACCTTGAGTTCGTCAGCGTCAACTTTCGGTTTGAGAATTGGCGTGGCTGAACGCAGCGCGTCCACAACATGTTTCACATTACGCCGTGTATTTACTAGGCCCCCCGGCCGGGTTGGCCACATTCGTTAATTTCGCTTTTGTATCGCTATCAATCATTTGTCGCGCATTGTTAGATCATCGAAGGGGTTAATCGCGATCAGCTCGCGCGCGACTTGGCACATTTGGCTGGAATATCGCGGGTCTGGACTGCATTGGCGTTACACGCTTTGATCTGGCGGCAGCTTAACCGCCACGCCTCGCACGTAAACCATCTCGCCGCCAAGCCAACCCGAGATAATGATCAACCCAATCCCAATTGCGGAAAGTATAATCGGAAGATTGTCGCCCGGCGCGCGGTGTAGGCGCAGCCAGAAGTTCACGCAGTAAAGACCCACTGCACCCAGATTGATAATCATATGCCAGATAGCGATCGTCTTCGTTTTCGGATTGGTCAGCCCTGTGAGATCGACGAATCCGGGCAGCGCCGCGATCGCCGCTCCGACAATGCCGCCAGCGAGCGTATACAAAGCGACATGATTCCAGACTGCGCCGCCGTAGCCAAACTTAAAAATCAAATCGCTGACAATGGAGAAAATCCACAATCCGATCGGCAAGGGAACAATCATTGGATGGAATGGATGGCCTTTGAAACTTGCAGGGGACGACATAACGACCTCCTTTTGGGGTTAGAGTATTAAGGTTTCGCCATAGGGAGACATTTGGTCGCATTAAATTACGTTGAATCAAACGAGGCACTAGGAGGTCTGCCTACATGCGACGTTGGCAGATCAACGGCAGCTCCTTTCCCGGTCTGTCAGTATCATAACCCGTTTTCCGCACGATCTGAACCCAACTGTTTGACAAGTTTGTTGTAGACACCTAACACCAGGAACGTTGGAGCCCATTGCCCGACGAAAAGCGCATCTTTTTGTCGTCCCGAGATTTTTAGCATTAGAGAAGCCGCAATCGAGCCAAGTGCCAGCCAAAGAAAGCTATCGGAAGGAAGCTTAGCCGTCTGTTTCTCAATTGTTTTCGCGAGCACGCCCTCGCGGTGATCTTGGCTGGTCGGGTGTTTTTCGGTGGTATTCATACTTGTTCACTACGAAGCTCGACGATCCATTGGTTCTCACTATTTTCCACATCGGCAAGCACTGAACCGCACTTCTGGTATAACAAAAATTGCTTCGCTTTGAAAAATGCCTTTGACGTAACAAAACGTCAGCACAAAGCACGGGATTACGGATTTTACTTAGGACATAGCACAATTCTCGTACCTTATTACTGCTTAGTGTGTTACTCGGAGTTCCGGCTAAGGCTACTACCCAAGCGTGGAGTAGGACTTGTCCTTCTGATTGTCATTTTTTGGCTAATGGGACGAATCTGAGTTGGCGCGCAGCGATCTTCGCGACAAGAACGACGGGGGGTAACAAGGTCGTGTTGAAACCGTAAGAGCTGAACGAGATAGAACTTGCCAGCCGTTGACTAACACGCCCATCAGCATTAAATCCAGACTCGCACCGAATTTAACGGCTAGCGGGCGAGTTGGTGCGATTACCGGGTACAATGAAAATCGATTCACTAGACATACTACTGGAAGAAGAACTGAAAGACATTTACAGCGCCGAGAAACAACTGCTAAAAGCTTTGCCGAAAATGGCCAAGAAGGCTTCATCAGACCAACTGCGCGCTGCTTTCGAAGAACATCTCTCCGTTACCGAAGGACAAATCATCCGGCTGGAGGAAGTGTTCGAAGCGCTCGGCAAAACTGCCAAGGCCAAAACCTGCAAAGCCATGCGGGGATTGATCGAAGAAGCGACTGAGCTGATGGAAGAAGATGCTGATGACGCCGTCATGGACGCAGGCCTTATCGCGGCCGCGCAAAAGGTCGAACATTACGAAATCGCGAGTTACGGCACCGTCCGCACTTGGGCGAACCTCTGCGGAAAGGAAGATGCCGCTGAACTCCTACAGGAGACCCTCGACGAAGAAGCCGAAGCCGATCAAAAACTAACTGAGCTGGCAGAAAACTTAGTTAATCCTGCCGCTGAAGAAGGCCACGAGGAAGAAGAAAAGACCGCCGTCTCAAGCAGAAAGTAGTCGTTCAGTTCCACTGGAAATTTTGGAGCACCATCGCTGCCACCTTGACGGCGATGGCGTTTCCATTAGTCATAAAGTAATGCCATCCGACTCGGTAGGGGCGGGCGTAGTAAGCATTATGAATAAGACTCTTATTACTACTCTCATGGCCGCGACCGCACTTTGCGCCGTCAGCGGATTCGCCAAAGACAAAGAAATGAAAACCGGAGGGATGGACGCTGCGTTCATACCAAAGGCCGCCAACGGAGGAATGACCGAGGTTGAGCTTGGTAAGCTAGCGGCGGAGAAGGGAGCAAGCCAGGAAGTGAAGGACTTCGGGAACCAAATGGTCAAGGACCATTCGAAGGCGAATGATGAACTCAAGGAAGTCGCCGGCAAAATGAACGTGACGGTGCCGGAAAAAGTTGATGCCAAGCATCAGGCGATGATTGCGAAAATGTCGGCTCTATCGGGTGCCGCTTTCGATAAGGCTTACGTAAAAGGAATGGTGAAAGCTCATAAGGAAGATATCGCGCTCTTCGAAAGCGCTGATAAGGAAGTTAAAAATGAGGACCTCAAGAAATTTATCGAAAATACGATCCCGGTGATGAAAGAGCATCTCGCGATGATCGAGAAATTCGACCAGCTTAAGAAGTAACTGCTTCTCCCCGCCATAAAACTTGAAGGCCTCAGCCTGCTGTCGGGCGTTCTCCCTTAATAATCTCGCCGCAGTGGTCCTGTGCATCTTGCGAAGCGCACCGCACTGATGACTGTTCATTCGAAGGCGAGGTAATCATCCGCTGCGCATTAATCAATCTGACCTGCGAGGAAGTTTGTTATTCCAAACCATTCAACATCCAATCCTTCCGTGGCCGACGTTCCTTTATAGAACTTAACTTGGAGAAGATTTAAAAATGAGAGCACTAGTTTGGCACGGTAAAAGTGATGTTCGCTGCGATACGGTTCCCGATCCCACGATCGAAGACCCGCGCGACATGATTGTAAAAATTACTTCCACTGCGATTTGCGGTTCGGATTTACACCTTTATGACGGCTATATGCCAGCCATGGAAGACGGGGACATCCTCGGCCATGAGCCGATGGGCGAAGTTGTCGAAGTCGGCACTAGCGTGAAAAAATTCAAGGTGGGCGACCGCGCGGTCATTCCCTTTACGATTGCGTGTGGCGAATGTTTCTTCTGCAAGAAGGAACTTTATTCCTGCTGCGATACGACGAATCGCGACGCGGAGAAAACCGCCAAAATCATGGGGCACGCTCCGGCGGGGCTGTTCGGGTATTCACACCTTACTGGTCATTATCCCGGCGGTCAGGCTGAGTATTTGCGAGTGCCGCATGCGGACGTCAGTCCGGTCAAAATCGAGAACGATTCGTTAAGCGACGAGCAGGTGCTTTTTCTGTCCGACATTTTCCCGACCGGTTACATGGCGGCAGAAAATGCCGATATCGAGGAAGGCGATACTGTCGCGGTGTGGGGCTGCGGGCCGGTCGGCCAGTTCGCTATTCAAAGCGCGTGGATGTTCGGCGCTGGTCGCGTGATCGCGATTGATCGCGTGCCGGAACGTTTGCGCATGGCAGAAGAAAAAGGGAAAGCGGAAGTGATTAACTTCGAAAAAAGCGACCACACCGTTTACGAGCGCCTTCAGGAAATGACGAAGGGCCGCGGCGTCGATCGATGCATCGACGCAGTCGGAGCCGAAGCGCACGGCTCTGGATCGTTCGACGCGTTTATGGACAAAGCGAAAGCTTCGGTGTTTCTGGCGACCGATCGCGCGCACGTTTTGCGCGAAGCGATTTGGTGTTGTCGCAAAGGCGGCACCATTTCCATGCCAGGTGTTTACGTCGGCTTTCTCGATAAAATCCCCCTTGGCGCTTTTATGAACAAAGGGCTGACGCTGAAAACGGGTCAGACTCACGTGAAACGTTACTCCGAGACGTTGCTCGGAATGATAGATAAGGGAGACATCGAGCCTTCATTTGTCGTTACTCACCGTCGCCCGTTGGAAGACGGCCCCATGATGTACAAAACATTCCGCGACAAAGAAAACGGCTGCATCAAAGTCGTCCTGAAACCGTAGACACGACCCACGACTATATATCGAGTTACTTTTTCGCGCTCCCGGGTTCCGCCATCTTGCGATGCTGCTCGGCCAGCACGCCGGAAGGCGTCACCGTCGCCATAGCCGATTGAATCTTGTTTTTCCAACCGCTTACGACGTCTCCTTTACCCTTCATCATTGCTTCAAAACCAAGCTTCGCGACGTCAGCCGGGTCATCTTTCTTGCCTGCCCCAACTTTCGTGTCCAACATATCGGCGCGTTTGAAGAATTCTGTATCGGTAGCACCCGGCATCAGACAGGTCACTGTGACGCCCGCGTCCTTGAGTTCCGCCCGCAATGCGAAAGAGAAGGAATCCATGAAAGCCTTCGTTCCATTGTACACGGCCTGATAAGTCCCCGGCATAAAACCGGCGATTGATCCCGTGATGAGAATGCGGCCAGCCCGGCGCTTGCGCATGTCGCGGCCCACTTTGTGGATCAGATAAACTGTGCCGGTCACATTCGTATCGATCACGTGCCGCGCTTCCTCAAACTCCCGATCAAGAAAGGCGTGTCCGAGTCCGTGTCCCGCATTAGCTAATAATGCTGCTACCGGTCGGCTTCTGACGGCCGTTAACAGCTCATCGACGCCCATTGTCGTGGCCAGATCTGTTTCGACGGCTTCCACCGATGCACCAATTTCGCGCAAATCTTGCGCTGCCCTATTAATAGAGGGATCGTCGGCTGCAATTAGAAGGTCAAAGCCGTTTTCGGCGCACTGTTTTGCTAAGTGAAAGCCGATGCCGCTGGACGCTCCAGTTACGATAGCTAAAGGTCTGAAGCCATTCTTCGCTGTTCTGTTTTTCGTTGCCATAACTTTTTTTACGCAGTTCGGAGCAAGTTCGGTCGTTTGATTTTTGCATCTCGGCAATAAGTCCCAGAGACTCCTATCACACGACTATGGCGTGATGCAAAACAGCACGTTCTAGAAAGGAAAAACCTTAAGACTTAGGCTACCTCATGGAGTCTTAGCGCCACAGTTTGACGCTGGCCACACGCAAAAAGGAGTTGGCAACTCGCGCGGAACCTAGATAGGCTCGGCTGATGCGCACAATTCTCATAATGTATTCTGATCATCTTGTTACTCTGCATTTTACCAATGTGGCCGTATAGCTCCGGTGGGGTTACTATCCGACCGGTGGGCTAGGCCTTGTTCTTTGGAACGTCCTAATCCTTTGGCTGATGGGACGAAGCTGAATTGGCACGGCTCAGACTCATAATCGAAGGGCAAATGCGCCCCAATTCTCCAATCCAGAAGCCTACTTCAAGACGATTACTAAAAGACAAGCTCCCATCGTAAACTGTTACAGAGCGAGTCAGAAGTCATTAAACGAAAGGTATTATGGAATCACAACACAATCCCAACGAACCGGGCAAACCTGGTGGTCCTGGACAGCAAGGTGGCCAGGAACAAGATCGCGAGAAGCAGGAACGTGAGCGGCAACAGCGCGAGCGCGAAAAACAAGGCGGTGGCGGCCAACAAGGCGGTGGCGGTAAACAAGGAGGCCAGCAGCAAGGCCAGCGATAGGTCTAGTTATATCAGACTATTCGACGGCGGGAGGCAACTCCCGCCGTTTGTTCGTCTGTGTGCCATCGCCTTCAGTTCAAATTATATTACAACCGCCGCGTTCATACCGCGCGATTTTGTTCTCATGAAATCGAGCACAAAGGATAAAATCAAGGGCGGATTCAGGGAAGCAAAAGGCAAAGTGAAAGAAAAGGCGGGCGACGCAACAGGGAATCCAAACTTGCGCGATCGCGGGACGGCAGAAAAAGCTGGCGGTAAGGTGCAGCGTAAAATCGGCGACCTGAAGAAGGTGTTTGAGCAATAGCGGTGGCCTGTGGAGGTCTGCAGAAGGCGCACTTTTGATATGGAGAGCGCTAAACATGTTTACGAGATTCGCCCGTCTAAACACCACCGTACGTTCGACCTGATCTCAAATGTGTTGCCATTGGGGCGCAGTGGCGGCTTCGTCGACGCGGCTGCCGCGGTGCGTCAGGCGAAGTCTTACTCCGGCTCGCACCCATTCGGGATTCGCGTTTACGATGAAGCTGGCAATGTGCTTGAAACGCACGAGCACAGCGATTGAGACTCGTTTGAAAAATAAAGGAATCCCGTTCGGGTCTATTCGACATTTCATACATCTATCGCGCGGGCGGCTCCCCACTCAGACGATTCGAACCTGTTAGTCGAGAAAAAGGATCCTGCGCTACCGAGAACGGGCCTCTTGTCTTAAGCGAGTCGTGATCTCTACAAATCTTCTATATGCCCATGCGTACTGCGGTATCTCAGCTCGCGCCATTGGTACCCACGTCTCTAAAGTTTGCAATGCTTCTAAGATATGCGCGATGTCGGACTTAATTTGGGTGACTTCTTTCCGAAGGTTTTTGAGTTCTTTCGCATCTTCGGTGACCGCAGTCTCATGGTGCTCGACGGCGTGGCCAATCTTGCCACTACCCTTCACCGCCTTCATGGGCTTTAAATTCCGCACTCTGCCCTGCTGCTTCTTGCTATTGGTTCTTTTTAGTGTCCTCCGCATTTTGGTTACCCCCTTTGGTTGCTTTAATTATGGTATCGCACGTGTCCGGTTGCCAGGCTGCCATTAGATTAATTGAGACGTGTTCGGGTCAACCACTGCGGTGTCCACGCTCGATAACGGAAATAGGCGGCCCATGACCGCCCACATGTCTGCGCGCAGATACTACACACCATGAGTACAACTACAATCACATCTCCCTCTATCTCGACGTTCGCTCCCACTTCCACAGCTGAGATCGGTCTCGACACTGCGGCCGAACTTGCTGCTCAGTTGCGGGTTGATTCGATTCGCTGTAGCACGAGCGCTGGTTCGGGGCATCCCACTTCCAGCATGTCCGCAGCAGACCTGCTCGCCGTGCTTGTCAGTCGGCACTTGCGTTACGACTGGGATGAACCCCATTTACCAGCTAATGACCACCTGATTTTTTCCAAGGGTCACGCGTCTCCGTTGCTTTATTCAGTATTCAAGGCCGTTGGCGTGGTTTCCGAGGACGAGCTCATTACTGGCTATCGCCGGTTCGGACAGCGGCTGCAAGGTCACCCGACGCCGGTGCTGCCGTGGGTCGACGTGGCCACCGGATCGCTTGGACAAGGCCTGCCCGATGGGGTCGGCGTTGCGCTGGCGGGAAAATATCTGGATCGATTGCCTTACAGAATATGGGTGCTCTGCGGAGATAGCGAGCTCGCCGAAGGCTCAATCTGGGAGGCGTTCGACAAAGCGTCATATTATAAATTGTCCAACTTGATCGCCATCGTCGATGTGAACCGTCTCGGGCAATGCGGCGAGACCGAGCTCGGTTGGAATCTAGACGCCTATGCTCGTCGGGCGAAGGCCTTCGGCGCACGGGTGCTAGTGATCGACGGCCACGACCTTGCGGCGATCGACGGTGCGCTGACGAAGGTTGAACAGAACAGAGGCAGGAAGCCAACAGTACTCCTGGCAAAGACTATCAAAGGCCGCGGTTTCTCTGAGGTCGAGAACAGCCCAGACTGGCACGGCAAGCCATTTCCACCCGATATGGCCGACCGTGCGATCGCCGAACTCGGCGGCATTCGAAAGGTGGTAGTGCGCGGCCCGCGCCCGAATCCTGTTGGTGCCAGGAAAAAACCCCCCAAATCGGTGAAGACTGAAGTGCAATTGCCTCACTATTCTGTTGGCGAGAGGGTGGCCACCCGAAAAGCATACGGCGATGCGCTGGTCGCACTCGGCGGCCGAGATCCGCTTGTGGTCGCGCTGGATGGAGAAGTGAGCAACTCCACTTACGCAATCGAGTTCGCGCACGCGTATCCGGAGCGCTACTTCGAAATGTTCATCGCCGAACAGCAGCTTGTGGCCACTGCGACTGGATTGAGCACCCGCGGCTACCGCCCGTTCGCCTCGACCTTCGCTGCCTTTCTGACCCGAGCGTATGACTTTATTCGTATGGGATCAATCTCCGCAGTCGATCTGCGACTCGTTGGCTCCCACTCCGGCGTCGAGATCGGCGCGGACGGTCCTTCCCAAATGGGACTAGAAGACATAGCGATGTTCCGCGCCGTGCACGGTTCGACCGTGCTTTACCCCGCTGACGCCACGAGCACTGTCGCGCTCGTCAACGCAATGGCAGACACACCAGGCATCAGCTACTTGCGTACAACTCGAGGCGCGTATCCCGTGTTATACCCAGAAGGAGAAAACTTTTCGGTCGGGGGCTCAAAGGTGCTCCGCTCCGACCAACACGACGATGTAACTCTTATCGGCGCTGGTGTAACGTTGCATGCCTGTCGCCACGCAGCCGATATCCTGTCGAAAGAAAACATCCACGCGCGTGTTATCGACTGCTATTCCATCAAGCCAATCGACACCGCTACGCTCACCACCGCAGCGGCCGCAACGTCCGGCCGGATCGTAGTCGCCGAAGACCACCGCGCGGAGGGCGGACTCGGTTCAGCAATCGTGGAAGCGCTCCTTGCTGCTGGAACATCAAACCTGTCACTCGCGCATCTTGCCGTCCGCGGCATGCCAGGCTCCGGATCGGGCAACGAACTCCTCGGCTGGGCCGACATTGACGCCGACCACATCGCAAGCGCCGCGCGTCGCGTCCTCTCCGACACTAAAAAGTGACCGCCCGACTGCGCGAATCGGCGGGGGCCCGGCTGCACGACCTATTGCACGTCATGAAGACCGCATGCGAGGACGACGACCAATGGAGGGCCGACACCGCTCATTCTCGAACGGAGTTACTCCGGCCTCGCTTTCACCAATAGAGGCACGTTGTTAGCCCCATTCATCCGTGCAACCAATCAAACCACCACCCGCTCAACTAGATTGATGCTCCGAAAATCGTCGGGGCATTATAGGATTTCGTCTGATTAGACAATCAGACACTATCCCGATTGTGGCGTTTTCATTTCGAGCCTATCTGACAGAAAGAAGGAAAACTAATGGGAGATTACTTATGGCTGAAGTGAATAAAACACAACAAACTGGTTCTGGCATGACAGACACCAATGAACTACAAAGTACTCGAACTCACGGGCAAGAAGCGGCGGAGGATTTGAAATCGGAGGCCGGCGGGGTGGTGGAAGAGTTCAGCGGTACGGCTGAGCAAGTCTGGGACGATACAAAAGAATGTGTACGGACCTTCAAGGAAGATGCCGACGAATATGTGCGAGAGAATCCCACTAAAACGGTATTAACAGCACTTGCGATTGGCTTTGTCCTTGGGCTGATAACTTTCCGGCGTTAATCGTGCTGCCGCGGATGATCAGCGACACGACTCGCTCCCCTAATCCCGCGGGTCACGCCGGTTTGCTTGAAAATCTGTTGGCGCTCGCGAGTGCGCTGACAGAGTTTTTCGAAGGCCGTTTTGCTCTTTTCGCTCAGGAGTCGAAAGCAGCGCTCGTGCAGCTACTCGTGTTGGCAGCGTGTTCGATTTTAGCGCTGGTCTTTTGCGTGTTAGGCTATGTTTTTCTCATTACCAGTAGCGTTGTCGGCTTGGCAAATCTGGCTGGAATCTCGTGGGTATGGATGGCATTGATCGCTGCTGGAGCACATTTTGTGATTGCGCTCGTTCTGCTGTTAGTTGCGCGCAGCCGAATGACCAAGCCGTTCTTTCGCGCGACATTAACCGAATTGAAGGAGGACCGCGAATGGTTGAAACGTCTAAACGCAACAAATCGACCGATGAGCTAAGCACGAAGATAGCCCGTTCACGCGAGCGTGTTGATTGCGACCTGCGCGGCTTGCATTATGAACTGGATTTCCCTGCGAAACTCCAGAGATCATTTCGAGAACGAACGGTTTCCTGGCTAGCGGCCTCAACGGCGGTCGGCGCGTTGATGGTCCTACTGTTAACGCGAAAGAAAAAAATATATGGCGATCCAATGAGCGGCCGAAAAGCAAACAAGAAGCTTGTCGAAACCGGCTTTGCTCTAGGTGCGCTGAAAATCGGAGCCAGCCTGGTTCGCCCAGCGATAGTGGAGCTAGTTAAAAACCGACTGACGGGTGTCTCCAGCCACCCGCGTGCCAGAAGCAGGTAGTGTTTTTGAACAGGCAAGGCTGCACCGTGTTACGGCTGGTATAGCGCGTATTTGCGCGACGCTCCTAAAACGTGCAAACCTCATGGCCAGATAAACGCGCCGCATTTAGCTTTGTAGCGCTCGGTTCGCACAACAGCGTCCTCTAATTCGGTCAGGCGCTACCCGATCTCTCGACTTCTTTCGTTTCGATTCGAATTGAATATTGGTCCGGTTTAACTCCTCGGCCGGCATAAGTCGCATACACCTGAGTGAACTCGGCGCCAAAGAGCAAGATCTGGGACGAATAATAAATCCAAAGCAAGAGAGTAATCAGCGAACTGGCTGCCCCATACGCGGAACCTGCAGAGGCGCTGCCGAGATAAAGTCCCAGCGCCCATTTTCCAATTACAAATAAAAACGCAGTCATGACCGCGCCAATCCACACATCCCGCCAATGAATTTTGGCGTTCGGCAGATATTTAAACATTATTGCAAAAAGCAGGATGATGACCGCCAGGTCGAATACCAGGTAGACAGTCATGGCGAGAATAATGCCACCTGGCAAAACCGATTGGACGTAATAACTGAAAGCTTTGAGCACGCTCTCTAGTGTCAGTGAGACAAGCAATAGAAAACAAATTCCGCCGACCATCGCGAAGGAGAGAAAGCGCGACCTCAAAAAGCCCCAGAAGCCGCTCCCAGGTTTTGGTTTGACACCCCAGATCGTGTTGAGTGCGTCTTGAAGCCGGTCGAAAACCCCGCTAGCTCCAAACAGGGCAAGTGCTTTGCCGATGACCGTTGCAAGCACGCCTTTGCCCGGATGGGAAGCTTTTTGTGTGATAAAACGGGTGACGACTCCATTCCGCAGTTGCGGAATCACGGCTCGAGTGGGCTACCGCCACTGCCCTTAGTGGCCAACGGGTATCGCTTTTGTTAAAGCACAAGGGCGCGAGAGTCGTCGCCGCTTTGCTTCGTTAGGGCGATTTTCCGGGCACGGCTTTTCCGGCGGCTGGTGCGTTGACGTTCACATCGACTTTCTTGGTCCCGGCGCTACCGCCGAAAAATTGGCCGCCAAACATGAAGAGCGCGGCGGCAACTATGATCACAAAGATCACTAATATTGCCACGACTGCTGCGTTACTGCCGCCACCGCTGCCACCATTATCATCAGCCATATCCATCCTCCTTTAATGCACTCATGATTCGCTTCTAGTCGGCTACGTGACCGTATTAGACGATTGAGGAAGGCTTACATTTAATTACCGACTTCTTGTGCTTAATCGTAAAATGGGTCCGTAACACGCTAACAGGCCGTAAAATATTCGAACGATTTTGCACAACTGCTCGGCCCATTGTGATGTTGAACCCTTTGAGGACAATGATGGGAGCAGGACGACCGAACCGCACTCGCTCACGAAACGCGAAATCCAGACGCAAACGGCGAAGCTCGGCCAAGTTGTCCGGCAAATCGCGTCCGCTAATGATTGCTAACGAGGCAACTACAGACGTCGACGTCAACCGAACTCCTTCGCTACTCTTTTCGTCGCTAAGATACTGGGAGGTCGAGCGGGATTTAATCGACGAACGTCTCGCCACGCGGAAAAGCGTCCGGCTATCAAAAATGTGTAACGATCGGATTTTGCCCGATTAGGCAATCATCCGTTAGCCCGATTGTGTGTTTTCATCGACCAAACCAGATTCCGGCACACACTCCATAGGTATGCCAAGGCGCATTATGGTTGTGCCTTGGACTAATGAGCGGCGGGTGGGAGTTCCCGCCGCTCTTCCTCGGGTGACAAGGAATTGAAGATAATATGGCTCGCTTGATTCTGAATTACGAAGGGGTTGGTCTCGTAATGCGTGAGTTGGCTCGCGACATTGTCATGATTGGCCGCGCTCCATCGAATCAGATAGTCATTGATCATCCGACGGTATCAGACCAACACGCCGTGCTTCTGAGAACCGGCGACTCCTATTCGCTGAAGGATTTAAATTCAACGAATGGGACACAGATCAATGGCGATTTTGTCACTGATGCTGAGTTGAAGGAAGGTGACACAATCCGATTTGGGTCCGTCGTTGGGGTTTTTGCAGGAGCGTACCGCAAACCTTGTTCAAGCGACGGGATTAGAAAGTTCTGGATGAGTATTTCGGGCAAAGGCGCACAGCCGATTGCGTTCGCGATGGCGTCAGCATCCTTAGACTTGGTGTGAGGCGCAACGGCGATTTCAAAAAAAACCTTGTGGATGAGGTGCCGTCCGGGTATGCACTCCAATGAGAAGCCAAGCGAGCCTTGGCCCAACTGATTGATTCGACGGAGGTTGGTCCGGAAATTTTGAGCGGAGCGAGATTGTCTCGCCGGTAGGAAGCGTGCCAGCAAAGTTGTCGGGAACTAAATCTGGTAACGCCCGATGCGCGTCATCGTCGCCCGCTCAAATTTCTCTTATCAAAGGTTAAAAACGCAGCGCACTAGCCCAATAGCCTACTCCCGTAGTTGGATTCGTGTTGCATTGCCGCTCCGGCTGAGGTGCTTTTTGTTCGTCGCTTCGTTCTACCAAAAAAATCTCTTAACCCATCAAAAAACGCCGCGCTACACCAAGCACGCCCAATGCCGCACCGAGCAACATCACCGTGGTCCCACCATCCGGGACAGCGCCTGCAATCCCTGGCCCAAACAGCGTCCACCCGGAAAGACCAGTCCCAGGAATGGTAATGACGCCGCTCAAATTGCCGACATACCAAACTTCCGCGAAATTTGAGCCCACTCCGTCCCTCTGTTGACCACTATAGCTGGCAAACAGATATGTATATAAACCGGAACCAAGATTTATCGTCGTACTGGTGCCGTTTACGAGACCAGCTAAGACAGCTTGAGGCAACGGACTAAAAGAGTTGTTTGAACGGAAGAAGTCATTTCCAAACGCCACATCATGGGTGCCCAAGGCCATTTCGATCAAATCATTGACGTAATTACGTCTCACGCCATTCCCGTTTGGGATATTGCCTTGGACCACTCCAAGTTCGTGTTGATCGCCAATTGTAAGGTTAATACTCGGTGGAAGTGACACCGGATAAGCGTTTGCGTCCTTGGCAGATGCCAGGAGCACAGCGCAACCAATTCCCAACAGCAATATGACCTTCCCTGTCAAAACCCCATTAATTTTCATCGCCGCCTTAAAAAGCATCTATGGTACCAATCATGCCAACTCTCACATAGATAGGGAAAATGCTTATAAAATTACTATGCCAATCCAGAAACTAATGCCTCAAATTGACAACCCGAGACAAGGTAACTGCTAGCATACGGCCATGAATAGCGAACACGGCGCTATTTTGCAGAAGGAAGCGCGTAAGATATTCCGACTTTGTTAAGTATTCCGACGTAAAAGAAGACGCTATTGCGGATCCCTAGGATTTTTGTTGAGATCAGGGAGGATTGCTGGTTCAGATCTAACCAATCGATGAAGCCAACGGCCCGCTTCACGGGATTGCGATAGGATGCGTCTTAGGTATCCGGCGTTTCGGGCGGATTGTGTAAGTGACGTCGGAACACTTTACGATTTCCGTACTGGGAAGCACGGTTTCTCGAATTGCGCCATCATGCTAAGATCCAAACAGACAATTGGTTATAACGTGTTTCGACCATCGCCTCTCTTTGGCACTGCATTTGCTTTTTCAGTGGGCGGACGCACGGGCGGTCCATGCCTTTGCAAGGTAAAACGGGCGCAGTGATATCAACCACGCACCTTTGAAAACCGTATTTTCCATTTATTCGCTTGTCGCTGCAGGTGTGTGGAGTGCAATTGTTCCCACAAACGCGCAGGTCAACGTTACCCAGTATGACAACCATATTTCGCGTGACGGCCTTTATATTGATTCAGCGTTCACGCAATCGGCCGCGGCTACAGCTTGTCAACGGTCAATGACGATCGACCATACCAAGGTTCCCAGTACACAGTCTAATTTCACGGTGCTAGTCCGCCTCAGTGATCCTGCGCTTAAGACGGTTGCCAACGGTGGTCACGTAGCCAACGCCAACGGATACGACATCGGTTTTTACGCTGACTCCGGGGGGACTGTGAAGCTCAAGTGGGAAGTTGAAAAATACGATGGCACAGCCGGCAACCTGATCGCATGGGTAAAGATCCCCTCCGTATCCAGTTCAATCGATACGGTCTTTTACCTGATGTATGGCGATGGCGCGATCACTACAGACCAGTCTGATCCGCCCAATAGCTGGGAGTCAAACTTCAAGGCCGTTTGGCACCTGGGAAACGATACAACCCTGTCACTAATTGATAGCATATCTGGTAGTTCTCTTACAAATACAGGAACGGTAGGTGCGACTACTGGAATTATTTATGGTGCTGCCGGGACATTTAATGGTACCAGCCAGTCTCTGAATTCTCCACCCATTGATCTTACTACTACGGGTCACGTCATGTTGACAGCCTGGGTTAATACGGCGGCATTTGCTAATGATGACGGTTTGTTTTTTGAGTTCTCTAACAACTTTAATCTTAATCCGGGAGGATTTCTTGTCGATCCAAATGACACTCCTACTAGGGCGTTTGTGGTTGGATTGTTAAATAATGGCGGGCATAATGAAGGATATTTTACCAGGCCATCTACAGGATGGCATTATTATGCCTTTACTTTTGATTTCACGACTCAGGCAGGAGCACTGGCCACCGGAGCGTATGTTGATGCAATAGCTCAAGTTCTTACCCAGAATAAGTTTGATACCGGTTCTCCTGGTCATGCAGGAAATTATCCGTTCTACATCATGTCTAGAGGCGCCACAACCCTGTTTCATCAAGGAGTAGTGGATGAAGTACGTCTGAGCAGTATATTCAGGAGCCCCGAGTGGGTCATTGCCGAGTACAACAATCAAAGCTCGCCGGGAACGTTTATCACGGTGGGAGGCGAGAGTTGCCCGACGACAACTCCTACCCCGCCTCCACCGACACCTACGCCAACTGCAACTCCGACTCCGCCTCCACCGACGCCTACGCCAACTGCAACAACAACCCCGACTCCCACAGCGACTGCAACAGCTACATCGACCCCCACGGCAACTGCTACCGCGACAGCCACTGTTAGTCCGACGTCCACTCCGACGGTAACACCCACTGCCACGTCAACAGCGACTGCGACCGCGACTGCTACAGCGACCCCCACGGCTACGGCCACGGTGACAGCGACGGCAACAGCTACAGCGACAGCGACAGCAACAGCCACTGCTACATTCACGCCTACCCCAACAGCTACATTTACTCCGACTCCGACACCTACTGCAACGGCAATGGCGACACCGACACCAACCTCAACGCCGAGGCCTACACCAACCCCGAGACCTGCGCCTGCTCCGCGCACTCGACCGACGCCGCTGCCTCGCCCGACTCCGCCATGACGTCCTGCGGTGGCTTTGCGTCTCGTCGTCTGCGGCAAAGGTCGCCTTTTGCCGAAAAATTTCCGAGGACCGTTATCAGTTTGGACGTTTCACCGTGTTGAAGGAGACGAGCCCGCCCCCCCGGGCGGTCCTAACCATTTCTCGTGCCGTAGAAAAATACCGTGAATTTTTGGGCGCTTTGCAGCACCGTGCGCGAAATGGGTCATGACGAACTCTTGATCAACTCGCTGAAAACAGCTTTCGTATGGGAACGCCGGCAATACAACCGTTTGTTCGAGATTCAGCAGATCCAGATCGAATTGCTGGAAGAAATCGGCCATAGGCGGAAAAGCTGATTATCTTCACTTATAGGCCACTTCTAGAACCGTTATTGCAGTTCAAACCACCAATAAGCCAAACCAAAAACCACATCCAATGCAAAAAAACGCCGCTTCTCAATCCGGCATCTTCAATCCGCGCGTCTTGCTCGCTTTAACTCTTTGCTCAGTTGGCGCACTCCTGGCGATGGTCAGCCTTGCAGCAACGCCTCCAGTCGAGACGACGCACGCCAATTCCAGCGTGCCGCCTGATTCGCGAAACTTTCTCAGCACATTTGGCAGCAACGCCAATCATCTGCCGCGCGGGGTGCCGCTCCCTCCGGGCGCTCAATTTTCTCTTAATGGGAAGGGCGATCCTCTCGAGCAGCAGCCGACCGCCGGGTTTCTGGGATTTCCAGGAATGCCGTTCCGACCGGGAACGGCAAGTGGCGCCAACTCGCTGGGCAATCCAAGGTTCGCGAGCCAA
>Ga0193722_1000072_pt1 | contig 21762 bp, 19 predicted proteins | sample H2m1metaG_FD_143044 | JGI IMG/M metagenome (GOLD analysis project Ga0193722, IMG submission 143044) | Soil microbial communities from a riparian zone of the East river system, Colorado, United States - H2m1 | ecosystem: Environmental > Terrestrial > Soil > Riparian zone | place: USA: East River...
GCGCGATCAATACAAACCAGTCTGATCCGCCCAATACCTGGGATTCAAACTTCAAGGGTGTGTGGCACATGGCCGATAACGCGGCGAACACAACCATTAAAGAGTCCACTGTCACTGGCGCCAATGGTACGAACAACGCTACCACAAGTAGTAAGACAGCAACAGGGCAGATCGGCAAAGCTCTCAATTACAACGGCAGCACTGACGGTTCATTTGCGGCCATTAATCTAAGCGCCACCAATATCGTCACTCTATCGTTCTGGATGAAGTGGACGACCAACGCGAACGACGATGATTTGGCCTTTGAATACACCCCCAACTATAACTCGAACGCTGGAGGATTTATAGCCGACTGGAATTCCAGCAACTATGGTGGCGGAAAATTCGAAGTGGGCATGGGCAAGGGAGATGGCACCTACTGGACCGATCTTTTCACCAGGCCGTCAGCGGGGACATGGCACCTTATCCACCTGGTGTTCAATCGCTCCGGATCAACTAATAAGGCCTACGTAGATGGTTTCTTGCAAACGCTAACAACAGGGACACGCACCGCTTCCAGCATGGGCAATTTTTCTAATAGCTCGCTTTATTTCATGTCCCGGGCAGCGAGCTCGCTCAATGCTGCCGGGACGCTTGACCAAGTCCGGCTCTCGACAATCGAACGCAGCGCCAGCTGGACTGCTACGGAGTACAACAACCAAAGCTCGCCCGGAACATTTACCACCATGAGTAGCGAGAGCTGTCGTTAACACCTCCACCACACTGAAGTATTAAGGAGCACCGACCAGTTGTAGCCGGGTCATTGTTAGAAAGACGGCGCGACTTCCCCATCCAAAGTGCCCTACCCGCAATTGATGTTGATCGACGCAGTTTGGTCTGGAAAGCTTTGAGCGGGGCGAGTTTGTCTCGCCGCTAGGATGCATTGCCAGTAAAGTTGTCGGGAACTAAATCCGGTAATGCCCGATGCGCGTCATCGTTCGCCCGCTCAAATTTTCAATATTATACCTTAAAAGTGTAACAACAACTTGTTCCAACGGGACCGAATAGGCCTGCTTCCCATTCGTCATTTCGTTCTACGGAAATGGTTGAACGAAGTTCCCTGACAAATTACCGCATGAACAGCGTTGCCGCCGTTGACGCTCCGTTGACATTAAACGGCCGTGTTTGTTCTTTCGTGGTCGTCCACCTTCGCAACCGTCCGAGGAAGCGGACGTGCTACGAAGAACAAACACTAGATTAGACGTCCCCTGCCCGAGCCGCTGAGCTACAGCCGCGGGATAACTCTGCATTGAAGCAGAGCATCCCCGGGTGACAAACGCGCAAAGAGCGAGATCGGCGAAAATTTCGGATTGCGCATTTTGAATTGCCGATTTGGGATGGCGACGTGGTTCGCGGGATCCTGAATATCATTGAATTCACAGTTATCAGCATATTGATCCTAACCACGCGCTGCGCGAATTATCAGGACGTCTTTGTCGCTGGGAATGTTTATTTCACCGATGCCGATTGTTACGCTCGGATGACGCGCGTACGGATGTGCTCGGAGCATCCGGGGCTGATCCTACGGCACCACAACTTTGAAAACTTCCCAACCGGAACCACGCCCCACACGACTGCTCCGCTCGATTATCTCATTCTCGCGCCGTCGATCTTGCTGAAATTATTCAGCGCGCACGCGATCGACCTGGCCGGCGCGCTTATTTCACCGTTGGTTGCGTTGCTCGGAGGCTGGTTTCTCTGGTGGTGGTCCGTGAAACTCCGATATCGGTGGGTGATGCTGATCCTCTACGCCATCAGTCCGATTCTCATTCACGGGACCGAGCTCGGCAGACCCGACCATCAATCCTTGTTGATGCTGCTCGTCATGGTCGCGGTTTGCGCTGAATGGAGCCGTGCGGAGGCAGCCGACACGACGACAAATCTAGGGAAATGGAGCCTCATTAGTGGAATCACATGGGGATTGGCGATCTGGAGTTCGGCTTATGAGTCGCTCGTTCTATTTCTGCTTGTGCTGATTGTAATCGCATCTGAAAAACCAAGAGCGATTTCGAGCAGGTCTCGTCGTGCCGGGTGGTTTTGTTTTGTGCTCGTCATCGCGATCGCTCTTGTGATCGAGCGACGTGTTCCGTCGTTTTCAGGTTTTTATTCAAACCCGCTGTTCCAAAACTGGACGCGAACCATTGGCGAACTGGCGCATGTCTCACCGGCAAATCCAATTTGGTTGCGGTGGACCGGTTATCTACTTCTTGTGACGCCGTTCCTTATTTGGATCAGCGTGACCAAAACCGGGCATAAGAGCAAGGAAACGATTCCACCGTTTGTTCTTGTGCTTCTGGTTGCCACATATGCCCTCACAATTTGGCAAGCGCGTTGGGGTTACTTCTTCGTACTGATCTTTACCCTAGCGCTGCCGCGTTTGCTCGAGCCGATTAAGTCGCCCGCGGCAGTTTGGATCGCATTTTTTCTGTCGATTTTCCCATTCTGCGCGACTGGGATGAAAGGCTTTGGCCAAACGAAGCGCAACTGGCAGAGCGTGTAGAACGGCGCGATGAGTCAGCGCAATTGTGGGACCTGGCGCTCAGTTTGCGATCGCCGGAGATTCCCCGTTCCTTGCGCCGTGGTGGCTTTCACCAGAGATCGCCTATTGGTCGAATCAGCCCGGCGTGGCTGGCAGTTCGCATGAGAGTCTGCCGGGAATTGAAGACAGTGCGCGTTTTTTTGTCAGCCAAGATTGGGGAACGGCCCGTAAACTTCTGGAAAATCACAAGGTCGCTTGGGTAATTGCCTACGATTCCGAGCGGGCGGCGCAAAATTCGGGGGAGATCTTGGGAACGGCGGTGCCTCAACAGCCGGTCTGCATGATGCTGGATAAGATGGCAACCACTGCGTCGCCGTTCCTCGTTTTGTCCGCCGAAAATGGAATCGCGAAACTTTACCGTGTGATAATACGATAAAAAAATTCGTATTTGTGACGAGAATCCGTTGACAGACGTTGACGACTGTCACAATACTACCCGATGCTCAAAAGATTCGTCCCGCAAAAGCCGGTACCGCCGGTTCCAGAAAAATCGCGGTATTCGGGAATAGAAGATGACAATAATCATCCTGCGAATGGCGAAGAACCAATAACAACAACAATCATCGAACAACCAAAACCTATGGCAGATCACGGTGGCAAAGACATCCTCTCGAGCGATGTCGAAATCAAAGGCTCGATCAAGTTCCAAAAGGAACTTCTCATCGACGGGAAGGTCGAAGGGGAAATTAATTCCGACGGCGTCTTGACGATTGGTGAAAACGCTGACATTCGCGGCGAGGTAAAAACCAAATCGATCACCGTCTATGGCAAAGTGCAGGGTAACATCACGGTGGCCGAGCGTTGCGAGCTAAAATCAAAATGCACACTGCAGGGAGATTTGAAAGCAGCGCGTCTTGTCATTGAAGAAGGAGCGACTTTTATCGGCAAATCCGAAGTCACCAGCGGAATGGTTTCCGCGAAGTCGGCCCCGGGCCGGCCCGAAGTTGTGCGATCCAGCGAGCCGATCAAGGCAGCATTCGGAGGGCGCTGATAACAAGGGAATTTAGGGGTTAGCGTCCGGTGGCCAGTCCGTCGCCTGCAAAAGTCAGTGTGGAATGTCCACATTGTGGCTTCAAGCAGATGGAGTATGCGGCGGCCAAGAGCTCGATTTGTCGCCAGTGCGGCCGCTATTTTTCTCCGTTTGCGCCAAAACCCGGCCTTAAGCTGCGAGTCCGCGAGGAAGCACCTGTTGCCCCGGCCAGCTCCTCCATCCTCGGCAAATTTGAGGATTTTTGGAAACGGCAGCAGAGCTCTGTTATCGAGTGTTTCGAATGCAAGCGGAAGCAGCAGGTCTGTGGCTCGGCTACCTCGACAATCTGCCCGGCATGCAGCGCACATATTGATTTGCGCGACTACAAAGTCACCAGCGGTTTCAGCCGCACGATTCGAACGCGGGGAGACGTCCATCTGACGGCTAAAGGCGACCTGGGCAGCAGCAGCGTCGTTTGCCGCTCCGCCTTAATCGAAGGCAGATTGCGTGGCAACCTGCATTGCGATGACACCGCTACGATCAACTTCGGAGGCAAAATTGCTGGCCGCATTAGCGCCCGGCACATCATCGTCGAGCGCAAATCGGATATTCATTGCTTTCGGCGGGTTTGCGCGGAAAGCGTCGAAATCAAAGGAAGAATGTCCGGAGAGATCGTTGCCCAAATTGTGACGATTCAAAAAAAAGGCGCCCTCGAAGGTGATGTCACAGCGAGGGCGATTTCGGTTGAAAAAGGCGGTATGTTTTCCGGCCAACTGGTGATTGGCCGGGCCAATCTTACCCAGGGAGAATTGTTGGAGGAACAGAAACCGGGCATCCCAAGCGTTCCAGAGAGCGATTTTTCGACGGTGACCCAGCGGCCTTTGCCCGCGACTTAGTACAGATTTTCTCCATGCAAAGACTGCACCCACGCGGTCCGTACGAGACACTTGGCGGCTACGTGCATCTGCCGCGTTTGATCGATAAGGCCAGGCTTCATCGCAAAGGCCTGCTCAATGGCTACAACTATAAAACTGTCGGGTTCGACAAGCATTTGCTGGCGTTTTTAAAAATTGATGGCGACGCGTTTGAAGAAATCGTCAACAGGCTGGACGAGGATGACGCAATTCTAAAGTGGGTCCAGACAAACGGAGTGCAACATTCTCCAGACATCATTGAACTGTGGAACCAGGCGATGATTTCACGGCATCCAGACACCGCCGCTAAAAAAGCGCGCTTTCTCCACTTTCTGAAGGAGGCCGGTGGCGAAGGACGCAAGGATATTCGAACTTATTTCGATCTGATCGAGTTCGACGAAGGACGGCTGAATTGAGGAAGGTTTACAAAGTCAAAAGTTAGAAGATTCGGCATTCGTTTTCGCATCATCGACTTGCCTTTTTGGCGGTCACGCTTTGTAGCTTCGAAGAACCTGATCTGCGTTCTCCAGTGTTTCTTTGCTTCCAATATCGAGCCATTTTCCTTTGATCTGGAACGTCTTTACAGGTTTACGCCTGTACAACCATTGCACGAAACGGCCCGGTTGATCGGGGTTATTCCCAGCTGCAAGATACGTGGTCAGGAGAGAGAGCACCGAAGGGGAATAATAGTAAAGCGCGATCGCGGCGAGAGTTCCCCGCGGCTTTTGTGGTTTCTCTTCCAAGTGGGTGATGATTCCATCCTCATCGATTAAAACGTTGCCGTACTTTTTAATCGCTTCACGGTCGCCAACATCATACACTCCAACCGTTGCTTCGCTTCCTTTGGCGCAAACGACAAATCCCTCAAGCGATTCAGTAAATAAGTTGTCGCCGGCAACAATTAGCAGGCTGCTTTGGCTCAGGCCCTCGCGCGTGACAACAAAATTGATATCTCCAATTGCGCCAAGTTTATCGTCGTCGTTCTTGGAGCCATCGTTGACAATTTTGAATTTGAATTGCGGATGTCGATTTTGATAGAGCTCGCTCCAAGCCTGAAAATCCGACGCGAACTTGTCATTTGTCACCACATAGATTGTTTCCAGATCGGAAACCCCATGAAGGTTGTCGACCACCCATTCGATAATCGGCTTACCACCAACGACGAGCAATGGCTTCGCTTTGTTGAGCGTTAGTGGATAAAGACGCGTTGCGTATCCGGCCGCTAGAATTAGAGCGTTCATATGATCAAGAAAACAGAGCTGGGGCGCTTCTTACTACTTTGATTTCGCAGCGCCTCCAATCAAAATTGCATTTTGAAGACGCTGCTGGATCGCCCTGATGCGATGGATATCGGTGATCTTGCCACGTGTGGAACGATCAACGACATACAAAGTGTCAATGGCCGCGCCAGCCTGCGTGTTGATGCGAGAGAGCGTGACCAAAAGATTTTCGCGGTCAAGGCAGGTCAAAACATCGTAAAGCAGGCCGATCCGGTCCGGTGCCTGAATCTCAATAAGCGCATAAACCGGATGCGTCTTGTTATCGATTGAAATCCGCGTTGGAAATTCATTTCCCGTCGTAAGACGATGGCTTTGGCGCCTAGCTGTTTCTATTAATGGAAAGAAATGAAAACTTTCGTCTTCTAGCGCTCGCCGCAAAGTTTGCTCGACCAGCGCGAAATCGCGCTGGTGAGTGACAGGGCGGCCTTTGGTGTCGCACACTCGAAAGACGCCCAGCACGACGTTGTCTCCCCGGGGAAAAATATCAGCGCTCAAAATATTTAAAGGCACAACCGAAAATGAGCCGGCCACTTTTGCCAATAACCTTTCACGCTCCCACGTGCAAAAGGTGACAACGCTGTGCCCCTGCTCCGGAACGGCTTTCCATTGGAGTGCCGGAGCGAGCGGAGATTCGCCCCGCCTGAAGACATTTTCCAGAAAGGATCGGAACAATTGCAGATGCTCAACAATTTCGGGGACATCGCTAGCGCGAAAATAATTGTCAGGCATGAACTCAAAGTGCGCTTCGATCTCTCCCGCAGAATCTCCGGAGAGTTTTGCGGCTACCGAGGCTTGCAAGCTCTCACGCTCGACCTTCGTTTGCTCGTAGTACGACTTTTGGTCCGCCAGACACCGAGAGGTCTCGTGAAATAACTCCCATACCAAGTATTCCTTCCAATCCGACCACCCCTCAGCACTTGTACCCTGGCCATCAGCCAGGGTGAGGAGCATCAGGGCACTCAGGTTTTTCTGATGCTTCACGATGTGGGCGAAATCTGTCACTGTGGCAGGATCATCAAGATTTCTTTGCTGCGCGGTCTGCGAAAGCGTGAGGTGATGATCGACGAGCAGAATGAGTGCCTTTCGCTGCTCGGACGACAACTGCAGACGCGCTGCGACGCGCTGGGCGAAGAGTGCGCTCGCTTCAGAGTGCGGCCGCGCCCCGACCGCTTTACCGCTATCGTGCAAAAGGAGCGCCAGATAGAGAACAAATGGATCTTCCAGTTGCTCAAAAATCTTGCGATAAGCGATCAGCTTCGGATCATTCGTCTGCGCCAGGGCATCAAGTTTATCGATACACACCAATGTGTGCTCGTCAGCCGTATACCGATGCAGGAACTCATGCTGTACCAGGCATGTAAGCTGTCCGAATTCGGGAATGTAGCGCCCGAGAAAATCGACCCGATGCATCATTCGCAGAATACGACCCACTCTTCCCTTTTGTGATAGAATCTCCTTAAAGATCGCGCGTGGTCCGCGTGCATATTGATACGTGCGAGTAACCTCTCCGAGGCTTCTGCTCAGGAGATCCTCCAATTCCGGGCTCAGATCCAGGCTGCGTTCCTGAGCAAACTGAAATGCTCGCATCATTTGCTCGGGGTCTTTGCGAAAAAGATCACGCCGCGCCGGGTGCAATTGCTTATTGCGAACAAAGAAAAAATCTCCGACAGGAGTTTTATCCGGTCGTATCAGAGGAAGAAAACTGAACAGAGAACGGGTCTTGCTTGTGACATATCCGCTGACAAACTGCTCCGTAATACGTTCCGTGACCCGGAAGATGTTTCGTGTGTGCTCGTAATAATCCCGCATCAGCTCCTCGCTGCGGAGTTGGCCGTTCCCAGAAGAATAATCCAGCCGTTTTGCGATCTCTTCCTGCAAGTTAATGTGAAGTATGTCCGTCGCGCGTCCCGTCGCGTAATGCAAGGCCGTGCGCAAGCGCAGGAGAAAATCGTACGCCTTTTCTATTCGCCGCTGGTCGCTTTCACTCAGCCAGTCTTTTCCTACTAGCTGGTTCGTGCTCAATGAACCTTCTTTGAAATATGTCATCCAAAGAAGATTTTGATAATCGCGCAGTCCGCCGCATCCGCTCTTCAGGTTCGGCTCCTGCAAATAGACACTGTCGCCGAATTTCTTGTGCCGGGCGACCTGATCCTGCATGCGCAGTTCCACGTATTCGCGTTCATATCCGTTGACGCACTTCGTACGAAATTGCCGCCGAAATTCTTGTGCCAGCTCGGCATCACCCGAGAGAAACCGGGATTCCAGCATGGCAGTCTTTGTGCGCATGTCTTGTTTCGCCTGAGCGACCGCTTCCTTGATCGAGCGGGTGGAATGTCCAACTTTGAAGCCGCTGTCCCATAAGAGATAAAGAACCTGCTGCACCATCTCCTGCAGATGCGGCGAAATCCCCTTCTTTCCCTGATGATGCAAAAGCATCACGTCAATGTCACTAAACGGGTTGAGCTCGCCCCGGCCGTATCCACCAAGAGCGATCAAGGCAAGCGGGACTTTAGCGGTACCGTTTCTGCGAGCGGCAGTCGCCGCAGCGTCGAAAACATATTGCAATAAAACGTCGACCAGCTCAGCGCGCCGACCACAAATTTCGCGGCCGCCCCCACCCGCCTGGTGCTTCAGGCGCAATCGATGTTCCTCGACCTTTAGAAACTTCTTGTAAAGCGGGAGAACTTCGGTGGGACGTCTGGTCCCCGTCGCCGCAAGGCTGCTGGCGGCATGCGCCAACACTTGCTCCAGATGACGAGACGGTTTCATTGCAAATCCGAATTGCTATCCAATCTAAAATTGGATCGTCAAAATCCAAAATTTCATCTCAGACGGAGAAGGGCTATCGGCATTCTGGTGGCCGACTTTATGTCCTGCCGACGTTCAGTACTTCAGGAACGAGATAACTGGCGTCGGCTCAAGTCGCTGACGACCGCGAAGAAGTTCCAACTCAATCAGAAACTGCGCTTCGAGGAGCTGTCCGCCGGCTTTGCGAATGAGGACGGCCGCAGCAGAGGAGGTTCCGCCCGTGGCCAGTAAATCATCTACCAGCACAACTTGTTCGCCGGCGTCAATGGCATCGATGTGCATCTCCATTTCCGCTTCGCCGTACTCAAGCGAGTAACTGGCGATCTCAGTCTGGAAAGGAAGCTTGCCACGCTTTCGAATCGGAACGAAACCGACACCGAGTTCATAGGCGACCGCTGATCCAAAAACAAATCCACGCGCATCGATCCCAACGATCTTATCGATTTTTCTCCCACGGCAACGATCCAAAAACAGATCGATGGACGCATGGAAAAGCACAGGATCGCCCAAGACCGGCGTAATATCTCTGAATACGATACCTTTTTTTGGAAAGTCGGGCACATCGCGGACAGCCGCGCGGAGTTTTTCAAGTATATCCAAAGCCATCGGCGCGAACGCTAGCGGGCCCGGGGCAGACGTCAATCGCAGCTCGCTTCTGTAGCCGCGTCTCTATGAGGTGCGCGACGCATGCATTACCAACACGTGAGGCTTCTGAGAGCAAAGCGACATAGCACAGATTGCGAAGCGGAGAGCCACCTCTTACAGTATCTTTGTTCTGGTGGATCGAGATCTTCTCATTGTTTCGACAATCTGTTTCCTCGCGGCACTCGTGCGCACGGGGATCTCTCTGCGTGCTGGTATTTTTCGACCGGGAAAATTTAATTTTCTGGCGATCGGACTGGGTTTTATTTTTCAAACGGCGTTTTTGTCGATCCGCGGTCATGCGCTGGGACGTTGTCCGCTAACGAACTTGTTTGAGGTTTTTATCTTCCTCGCCTGGTCTGTAGCGCTGATCTACATGCTGGTCGGCCCAACCTACCGCCTCTCGCTTATGGGCGCGTTCACTGCGCCGCTGGTGGTCATACTGCAAGGCTTCGCGTTAATTGCGCCAATCGACGTTCGTCATCTGGTAAAGGTCCCGGCCAATCCCGCGCTGGAGTTTCATGCATCGATTTCGCTGATAGCCTATGGCGCGTTCGCCCTCGCCTGCATCGCCGGGGTAATGTATCTGGTGCAGGAGCGCCAGCTCAAGACACATCAATTGCATTCGATTTTTTATCACCTGCCGCCGCTAACTGATCTCTTTGCGGCAATCACACGTCTGCTTTGGTGGGGCTTCATTCTGTATACGATCGGAATTGTCGGCGGCTTTTTTACAGGGCGACCTCTGCCACGCGTGCAAGTGGTGGCAGCCGTTGGCGTTTGGTTGCTCTACGCGGCTATTTTGCAAGGTCGGTATCTTCGTCGAATCGCGCCAAAGCGGGTTGCGGCGCTGTGCATTATCGGATTTAGCGCGGCTCTGACTCTTCTTTGGGGAATCACGTTCTCGGCGCAAACACACTCGGTCCCATGAACCTTTTTTGCATCGGCCTCAGTCATCACACTGCCAACGTCGAAACGCGGGAACGTTTCACTGGCGGCGTCGGCGCTCATTCTACCCTTCGTGAGGCGGGTTGCACCGAAGCGCTGGTGCTCGCGACGTGTAACCGCGTGGAAGTGTATGGCGCGTCAGAGAAAAGGGTGTCGACGGATGAAATTGCTCATTGCTTGTTGCAAAACAATGAAGTCAGTGACCGCGGCCACAATGAAGCGTTGCCGTTTTACCGCTACGAAGCTGAAAAGTGCGTGCAACATCTGTTCCGAGTCGCTTCCGGACTTGATTCGATGATCGTAGGCGAGACGGAGATTCTCGGTCAGACAAAAAAAGCTTATCAATCTGCGCGCACATCTGGCGCGGTTGGGCCCTGCCTTCATCGGCTGTTTCAACAGGCCTTTCGTGTTGCGAAACAAGTCCGCACGCATACAGAAATCACCCGCGGTTCTGTTTCGGTTGGCTCGGTCGCGGTCGATCTGGCTCAGAAAATTTTCGGCGAGCTTGGCAATTGCAGAGTTTTGGTTTTAGGAGCAGGTGAAACAAGCGAGCGCACCGCGCGCGCGCTGGTTTCCCGAGGGGTGATCGATCTGCGCGTGAGCAATCGTTCAAATGATCGCGCCCGGGAGTTGGCACAACGCGTAGGTGGCCAAGCCGTCCATTTCGATCAGTGGCCACAGCAATGCTGCGAGATCGATATCCTGATTACCTCTACTTCTTCGGAAGCTCCATTGCTGACTCCGACAAACCTGGGTCCCATGTTGGCCGATCGGATCGATCGCCCACTTTTCATCATCGATATCGCCGTTCCACGCGATGTCGATCCTACCGTGAATGAAATGGAAGGCGTGTACCTTTACGACATCGATGCGTTGCGGTCTGTCGCGGAGCAGTCGCTTGCCGTGCGCCGCCAACAAATGGCTTCCGCCGAAGCGATCGTTGCCGAACATGTCTCAGATTTCCTCGAGAAAATTTCGTGGGAACTGGGTCGCGCTTCGCAAAACACGGGACATCCGCCGGTCGCTGACAGTTCGCTGCGCGCATCGCAACCGTAGTGCCCTGACGCTTCCCCTGCCTTCTATCGCAGGCTACATTCCTGCGATGACAAAAAAAATCATCCTGGGCACGCGCGGCAGTGAGCTGGCACGTGCGCAAGCCCGGTTGGTTGAAAAGGCAATTCAAGCGGCGCGACCGGACACGGGAATCGAGACGAGAATCATCGTCACGCAAGGCGATAAAGCCAGGCTGCTCGAGGGCCAGGCTGGTCGCAAAGGGTTGTTCACGGCCGAAATCGAGCGAGCACTTCTCGCCCAAGATATCGATATTGCGGTCCACAGCGCAAAAGATCTTCCTAGTGAAATGAATCCAGACGCAGAAATCGCCGCAGTTCTTCCTCGTGCACCGGTGGATGATGTGGTGATTTCGAAACATTCGATCGGTTTCGTTTCGCTGCCGCACGGCGCGATTGTTGCCACCGGTAGTGTGAGAAGAAAGCGCCAGTTGCTTTGGAAACGCTCAGATCTCAAAGTTGTCGATCTTCGCGGGAACGTTCCGACACGGCTGCGCAAATTGCTCGAGAACAATTGGGACGCTATTGTACTGGCACGTGCGGGACTGGAACGCCTCAGTGAGTCGCCCGCTCTCGACGAAATCAGCTTCAACGGCGGCAAATTTTTTGTTGAGATCCTTCCGCGCGAAATTTTCCTGCCCGCAGGCGGTCAAGGAATCATTGCGATTCAAGTTCGCGCTAATGATCAAACCATGAAGGTGATTGCCGACTTTGTGAACGATCCCGAGACATTGCTTTGTTTGCGGGCCGAACGAGAGTTTCTCCGTTTGTTGCAGGGCGACTGTAATTGTCCGGTGGGCGTGCTGGCGACAATTGAGAACGACAAGATGAAACTGAGGGGGCAATTGTTTACTGATCAATCAGCAGAGCCATGGGAAGCCGAAGTGAAAGGCATTCGCGATGAGGGTGAACGTTTGGCATCGCACTTGTTGAAGTTGTTGCGAGCATGAGCTCGAGGAAGACCAGGATTGGGAGCGGAAAGGTTTACCTGGTTGGCGCCGGGCCGGGCGACCTCGGTTTGGTAACATTGCGCGCCAAGGAGTGCATCGAGAACGCGGATGTGATCGTTTACGACCATCTGGCGAATCCTGAAACGCTCGGCTGGGCGCGGGACGATGCCGAAATTATTGACGCTGGTAAAACGCCTGGCGAATCGCGAATCAGCCAAAATGAAATTAATGAATTGCTGATCGAGAAAGCGCGCGAAGGAAAGCAGGTCGTTCGGTTAAAGGGCGGGGACCCATTTGTGTTTGGTCGAGGCGCCGAGGAAGCGCAGGTGATAGCCGACGCGGGTATATCATTCGAAATTGTCCCTGGAATCACTTCGTCTATCGCCGGGCCGGCGTATGCAGGTATTCCCATCACGCACCGGGCGCACAATTCCCACGTCACATTTTTTACGGGACACGAAGACCCTGCGAAAATGAAAAGCGCAATCGATTACGCTGCCCTGGCGAAACTTGGCGGCACCCAGGTTATGTTGATGGGCGTGGAACGGCTCGAACCGATCACGAGCGAAATGATGAAGCACGGTGTGCGCAGCGATTTGCCGGTGGCATTGATTCGCTGGGCGACTACCGGCCAGCAAGAAACGCTCACCGGAACACTTGCAGATATTGCTCAAAAAGCGGTCGCGAATGATTTCGCGGCGCCTGCCGTAGCAGTATTTGGAGAAGTTGTCGCGTTGCGAGACAAGCTCAATTGGTACGAAAGACGGCCGCTACTTGGGAAAAGAATTGTTGTTACGCGGACAAGAAAACAAGCCAGCGTGTTAAGCAGCAAACTGCGCGCGCTGGGTGCTCACGTCATCGAACTGCCCACTATTCGGATCGAGCCACCGAGTGATTTGCACGAATTCGCAGAGCTTGTGCAGGACGCACACATTTACGACTGGATCGTGTTCACCAGCGCAAACGGTGTCGACGGGTTTTTCGATATCTTCTTTAAATTATACGACGATGCGCGCGAGATCGGCGGCCCTCGGATTGCCGCCATCGGTCCGGCCACCGCACAACGGGTGAAAGACTTTCATCTGCACGTTGATCTTCAGCCCAAAGAATTCGTGGCCGAGGAGGTAGTGCGGGAATTCAAGAAACAGGGAAGCGTTGAAAATTTGAAGATTCTTTTGGTACGCGCAGAAAAAGCGCGGGATGTCCTTCCGAAAGGGCTCTCGGGCCTGGGAGCAATCGTGGACGAAGCATTTGCTTATCGGACCGTGCCCGAGACGCGCGACATTAGCGGTGCGCGCAGGCAGCTGGCGAAAGACGGAGCGGATTTAATCACGTTCACCAGTTCTTCGACGGTGGAAAATTTTCTCGCCCTCGGGCTACCGTGGCCGAAAGGAATGCAAGTTGCCAGCATCGGTCCAATCACGTCGCAGACTGCGCGCGACCATGGTTTGAAGATCGACGTCGAAGCTCAGCGACACGATATCGACGGTCTGGTGGACGTGATCGGCGTATTCTTTGCCAGAAAGCCTGCCGAGAAGAGTTAAAATAGGTAAATCGCCACGACGAAACACCGCTTCGTTGGGTTACCCTCTTATCTCCGTAACATTTTAGCTTTTACTGTGGCTTACGACGGATTGAATCGGAACTTGGTTCGGCCTCGCTTCGCGTTGGCTTTCGCTTTGCGACGGTGCTTTTGCGAAGGCGTCTCGAAGGCGCGCAAACGGCGGACTTCCTCGAGAATGCCCTCGGCATCCAGCTTGTTTTTCAGCCGCTTCAACGCGCGATCGACGGGCTCACCTTTGCGAACGATCACTTCTGGCATCATTAATCACTCCTGACTTGAACGATAGATTCCTAATCGGCGAGCGGGAGCCTACTCGGGCCAAGGGTCCCCGTCAAATCTGACCGAAAAAGGACCCCAAAACCCCCAACTGCCGCTGCAACGGAGCAATAAACGCGAGAGCCGGGCTCCAAAATGGCTCAGCGCTGGGCAAGAGGATTGGCCGCTGACGCTTTTTCGGTAATTTCGCGGCGCAGGGCCGTCGCGCCACCGCCGCGGGCGCGTGTCCACCAAAGCACGATGGGCGAGGCGATAAAGATGGAGGAGTAAGTACCGACAATTACGCCAATGATGATTGCCAGCGAAAAATCCCGCAGCACCGCGCCACCAAAAAAGAAAAGGCACAGGATCGGAATAAGCGTCACAGTGCTCGTAAGAATGGTTCGGCTCAGAGTCTGGTTGATGCTCGAGTTCATAATTTCGTCGATGGTCCCGCGCCTCCCGCTGGCCAGACCCTCTCGGATCCGGTCGTAAACGACGATGGTATCGTTAATGGAATAGCCGGCGATTGTCAGGACGGCGCCAACCATCGTCAGCGTCAGTTCGCGGCCGAGAAGCGAGAACACGCCAACCGTCATGAAGACGTCGTGCAACAGTGCAACAATGGCTCCCACGGCAAATGCAAGTTCGAAGCGGAACGTCACGAAAATCAAAATCCCAAGAATGCCCAGGCCGAGCGCAATCAACGAGCTTTTTGCCAGCTCACCTCCTACGAGCGCACCGACGCGTTCCGAGCCTTCCACCTTAAAACCAGCGTTTGGAAGCGTCTTCATGATTTGCTTTTCTACCTTGTCGCTGGTGTTCAATGGCGTGCGGATGGTGATATAGCCCTTGCCGGCTTGCGTAGACTCCTGAATTGACGCATCGGCAAATCCGAGCGGCTCTAACGCGTGGCGGACCTGCCCGATATCAATCTTGCCAGGCGCGCTCAGTGTGATCAGGTCGCCACCGCGGAAATCCACGCCAAAATTTCGATCGCCCCGCAGATAAAAGGCACCTGCACCTGCGATCAGCAGCGCGAGCGAGCACATGCACGCGATAAAGCCTTTTCCGAGGAAATTGATATTCTTTGCTGAAATCAAGTGCAGCATTGAGATGTGTTTGAGCCGGCCTGTATCGACCAGCCAGCCGAGCGCGTTACGGCCCACGATCAGCGCTGTAAAAAGCGATGCGAAAATACCGAAGGTGAGTGAAACCGCAAAGCCCCTTACAGGTCCTCGCGCCTGCCAAAACAGAATAATCGCAGTGATCAGCGTCGTGACGTTTGCATCAAAGATCGAACTGAACGCTTTCTCATAAGCAGTGTTGAGCGCCACCTTGAGCGATTTTCCGAGAGCCATCTCCTCGCGCAACCGCTCATAGATGAGGACGTTCGCGTCCACGGAAAGTCCAATCGTCAAAATAATGCCGGCAATGCCAGGCAACGTGAGGACGAAATGAAACATCGTTAGCGCGCCGACGAGCAAAATGAGATTGATGATCAGGGCTAGATTTGCGACGAGACCGGGAATTCTGTAGTAGATGCCCACGCACACGAGGGTGATGATCAGGCCGACTAAACCAGCGAGAATGCTGGCCCGAATAGAGTCTGCACCCAGTGTGGGCGAGATGCTGCGCTCTTCCTCAATGCTCACAGGCGTTTGCAGTGGGTTCTGCAATACGCTCGCCAGACCCCGCGCTTCTTCTTCGGTGAATCTTCCCGTGATTTGGGCGTCGCCTCCATAAATGGCGTCCTGAATCACGGGCGCCGATTGGATGATCCCATCAAGCACAATCGCGAAGCGATGGTGAACGTTTGCAGCCGTAATGTTACCGAACTGCTTGGCGCCCTCGCTGTCGAATCGCAAATGAACTACCCAACCGTCTCGTTCATAAGAGGCGCCCGCGTTCGAAACTCGATCACCGGCCAAGTCGGCTTTCTTTTTTACCAGCAATCGTTCCTCGACCGGTTTTTCTCCCTCGGCCTGATGTTTATGAGTTTCGATCCTGAACTCTGGCGGAATTACTTGTTTTCCCTGGTCGATTTCGCGTAACCGCTCGCCGTTATCCGGATAAACCATGCGAAACTCGAGCTTCGCTACCCGCGATAGCTGATCGCGTGCTTCCTGAATCTTGGCGGTGTCGAGACCTGGAATCTGGACCAGAATCCGATCGCTTCCGACCGGACTGATTATCGGTTCGCTGACTCCAAAAACGTCAATACGCTTTCGAATCACCTCGACTGCCTGGTCGAGCATGCTCTTGGTCACTTCTTTGTCGCCGCCCTTCAGTCGGATGAGGAAAGATGTGCCGCCTTGGATGTCGAGACCGAGCGCGATCGTCTTCTGGGGCGGCCAGATCGTGGCGATGCTAAAGACGACGAGCACCAGAAGGAGGGAGGTGGCGAGTAAGCGTTTCCGCAACCCTTGATCGGTAGCGAAATACCACCCGAAAAGGACGAGCATCGCGAGCCCGACAATAAATGTAATCCCAGGGGTCATTCCGATTTTAACGATTTAGCGATTCAACTTTCATCGACCATCAGCTTTTAACTATCAGCTTTCTTTTAGCACCGTCGTGACGGCCGATTTCTCCATTTCGATTTTGACGTTGTCGGCTACTTTCACCAGCACAGTATTTTCCTTCACATTCGAGATTAAGCCGTGGATGCCGGCATTGGTCACAACCCGGTCTCCGGTTTTCAAACTCGCCACTAATTGCTGTTGCTGTTGCTGCCGCTTCTTCTGCGGTCGGATCATCACAAAGTACATGATGACGAAAATGAAAATCAGCGGTATGAAAAATGAGCCAATACCGCCACCCGGCACCTGTTGAGGAGCCGCACTTTGCGCCTGAGCAAGAAACGTCTGGAACATATTTAGAATTGGAGAGCGCACCTTAAACGCGAAAGCGTTCCCTGCAATCGTTCTTTCGCGCCGCTCGTATTATCGATTGGCTTGCCGAGTCGTAGCTCGCCGCGGTTGCATTCACAAAATCAACAAAGACCGGCTTCGCCGAGCTTTCAGCGGGGACACTCTTTCGCTGTGGTCCATGACGGCTAGCGAAGACTGGAGGTAAGGGGATTCGAACCCCTGGCCTTCTCATTGCGAACGAGACGCTCTACCAGCTGAGCTATACCCCCGAAATTTTTGGCCGGTCGCCATTTAAGCTGCAGAATTTCGGCAGCATTTCAACCGCAGCCCACCCGTTTTGCCCCCCTGCTTAATTGCGCCACACCTCTCGCTCTAACAAAATTCGGCAGGGCGGATTTGCTTTTTGCTCTCCACATGGCGACGACAAAGTGATAATGGAAAGTGAAGATGACGCGAGCCACAACGTTTGCGATTGTCACACTGCTGCTCTACACAGCCGCGATTTCAGCGCACGCGACGACCATCACCGTCGCGGACGCAAACGGCGGCAACACAAGCAATGTCGAGCCCGCGCTTAATTTTCAACCAGAGTGCGGCTTGTTGGAGAGCTTCGACAATGTGACTGCTCCTTTACTACCTCCGGGATGGACGGCGATTAACGCAATCAATCCTGATGGCATATTTTGGCAGACTTCTAATTCCGGACAGCCAATTCCGCCAGCAAATTCCCCGCCGAATGCCGCGTGGGTTAACGATCCAGATACGATCAGCGATAAGTACCTCTACTCACCGCCCAAATTGATCAATTCCTTGAATTCGGATCTGCATTTCTCGAATAATTATGCTCTAGAGGAGACGTTTGATGGCGGCGTACTGGAAATCAGCGTCGACGCGGGACCATTTCAAGACATTCTTGCAGATGGCGGCTCCTTTGAGCGGGGCGGTTACAATGGCACCATCAGCACCTGTTGTGGCAATCCACTCGCTGGTCGCCAGGCGTGGACCGGCAACTCGGGTGATTTCATCGACACTGATGTAAACCTAAGTGGTTTCAGGGGGCATACCATCGCCCTACGCTGGCGCATGGCGAGTGATTCCAGCGGTTCCAGTGAGGGTTGGCGGGTCGATAATATCTTCATAGTGTGTGAGGGACCGACTCCTACTCCGGCAATCACGCCTACGCCAATTGCAACTGTGACATCTACCCCGACGCCGACCGCTACGTCGACGCCAACAGCGACAGCGACAGCAACGGCAGCACCTACGCCTACCGTCACGCCGAGGCCTACACCTCTACCACGGCCTCGCCCGGCACCACGACCCCGTCCGACTCCGTAGAACGGAATTATCTAACCAGTCGATGAAGCCAACGGCCCCGGATCGAGTGAGCGCGACCACCCTTGCCACGACACCCTGCCGTGGCTTATCTCTGTCTCGTTAGGTCTCACATGGAATTCCGAGTAGGGTCGCCGGCAGATGCAGAAGCCATTGCGGGCTTGATCGCTAGCTTCCAGAGCGAACTCACCGACGATCCGTCTGGTGTGGGTGCCGAGGGGTATCTTGCCTCAGTGTCCGTACAGTCTGAGCGTGAGTACCTGGCCTCAGAACGCTACCGATACCTTCTCGCTTACTCGGATTCTCAACTTGCCGGGTTCATCGCCATCCGAGATGGCTCCCACCTTTTTCACCTCTTTGTAGAGCGCTCTCATCAGCGGCAGGGGATTGCTCGGCGCTTGTGGGAGCGAGCCTTCCGCGAGCTGTGCGCTCCTAGCAGCGATGGAGGCTTTACGGTCAACTCAAGCCTTTCCGCCGTGCCGGTGTATGAAGCCTTCGGCTTTGTTCCAGCAGCGTCAATACAGAGTATGCATGGCATCTCGTTTCTGCCCATGCGGCGGCCGGCATTGCCAGCATGAGGCCTAACCAATCGATGAAGCCAACGGCCTCTGATCGAATGATCGACAGCGTGCTTGCCATAGCACCCCCTGCCGTGGCTTATCTGTGTCTCGTTAGATCGTGAGCACGTCACTTCAGCTCACACTCTTTTTCCTGACACTCGCGTCGTTCTTGGGTTTGTGTGTTTTTGGGCTCTGGCGGACGCGATCCGTGGCTTGTCAGCAGATTCTGGCCGTGCTGACCGGATGTTTCACATACTTCATTGTCGCCACTGCGATTTCATTGGCATCGCCATCTTCGCTTGCGTCGTCGATGTACTTTCGAGTGTTAGGCCTTGCTCCGTATCTCGGGCACATGTTCGATCCAGACTACACCGGAGAAGAAGGGCTCGTCTTTTGAGTGCCTTGGATAGGCCCCTCGACTCCCGTCGACGCCTAATAAGAATATGCGTCACTGTCTATAGTTTATCATCTGGGAATCCCGGCGGCGAACCACGACCCGGATCCAGCTGACCGGATGAGAAGCACAGGGCTAGCGCAGGGATTCGGGGGCGCAGGCGAAAGCGTGTCGTCAATGCGAAAATCGCCGTTCACTTCAAGCGGGACGCCTGCAAGATTTGAGCTGTGTTGGATATTCCCGTCATTTGCGCAGAACAGCGTCGCAAAAATGCTTGCGTTGGCGTTGCTTCCGACGGCATTGCCTGAGGCCAGAAGGAGGCCCCGGCCGTCGAGTCGGATCCCCCCGTCCTGCTTCACGTCGGCTGCAAGGTCCCGGATCACCCAGATCTGGCCAGCGGCTGCGACGCCTCGCACCGTGGTATTTGCTGAACCAGTGGGAATAACGCCGATCCCTCCACTGAACCTGACCAAGTTCTGGGTCAGGACCGAGTTCTGGGCCAGGGCCGATTGGGCAATGGCTACCATGACGAAAACTACGCCTCCGACAGCGAGTGTCATCCCTAAAAGGGAACGACGGCTGATAGCGCGCTTCGGTGGTTTGGGATTTGATATCGACGTGGTGAATAATAACGCTGAGAGCCTCATCATAGGGTTCATGATTGGAGGATCGCGTCCGACGCCGAATAATGGCCGACTAAATTGAGTTACCATTTAGTTACCTTTTCAATCTCCGGATTATTGAACGTTTTCGGGGACTAGCGCAGCCTTAGGTTGCTAGGACCAATCGATTACTTCTCTTTCGAAACAGAGAAGTTTTACCTATAAAAAAGGGTCTGGCTGGGCTGACGTCGGGTGATCGAAAGATGCATCAAACCGGAAGACAGAACGCCAATGCCGATCTACCGGTTTTGCCCCTGACACTAAAATTTCAGTCGTCTTCTGACCGCACGAGTCCACGCGGCGAGGATTTTATGATCGGCGATTTTATTCGTCGCGGTCGGCGTGGTCGCGCTGTGTCCACGGAAGGCCTAACGAGTCACAGAACCCCAAAAAAACTTTGCGAACGAGACGCTCTACCAACTGAGCTATACCCCCACGATGGCATGCAAACTAGCACGACGAAAAATTCGTCCAGCAACCCACAAGACCGCGGCCCCTAGTTGAGGGACCTAGTGGGAAATGCGAAAATCGGCCGGAAGAAAAGGGCCTGCACCGCCCACGGCGCCACCTGAATCATGCGTGACATCTGTCGCGCCAACACTCGGTGATGGCGCTGGAATTGCCTCCTGCCCCGTGGCTTTCAGCGATTCGTTTAAGGCCGGCAGATCCTTGGCGAGCAATTGGTCGAACTCTTTTGTCACGTCACTCAATTCCCGCTTGAGCGCATCGGTATATGCAACCTGGTAGCCGCCAGGTTTTCCTTCGTAACTGAGAATCGCCCCGTAAAGCTGGTCAGTGTGCTCCCGCAAGCGTTCTTCACCCGTGATCGCTCCTCCTTCGGTTGTCGCGACAATTTTTTGGCGGACTGCATCAACTTTCCCATCCAAATCGGAGATGTTCTTACGAAGCGGATCACTTTCGGCTAACGCTCCCCCGCTCTGCGCCAACGCTTTGCGCAAGGCTATAATCCGGTCCATAAGCGCACTTTCCTCGTCAAAGAGCCCATGGACCTTCATTGCAGCGTCGAACTGTGCCTTGCGATCCGCAGCGCTGAATTTGGCCCGGCGATCGAGGCCAACCGTCAACTTGGTTTCCGAAACTTTGCCGGCCTTGGTGAGGCGCACAGTGTACTCGCCCGGCACAAGTCGTGGGCCTCGTACTCCCGCAAAGGCAATCTGCGCGGCAGGCGGCACGCGCGGTGGTTTCACACGCATTGGCCAGGTCACGCGATTCAGGCCGGGTCGCTTGCTGGCTGGCAATTCATCGACAACACGCCCCGAGGAATCCAAAACTTCGAGCTTCAATTTTCCAAACAGATGACGCTCGCGCTGATAGTAATTGATCACGGCGGCGTCAGGCGGATTATCGCCAACACGCCCCGAGGAATCCAAAACTTCGAGCTTCAATTTTCCAAACAGATGACGCTCGCGCTGATAGTAATTGATCACGGCGGCGTCAGGCGGATTATCGCCAACAAAAACCGCATCGCCGGTAGACCATCCGCCTGCGCCTTCGATGCGCTGTTGCACAGGACGCGCTGAGACGAACGCGGCTTCCTGCTTCAACAAGTCCGGCGTCAACGCCCGTAATGGGGTGATATCGTCAATGATCCAGATCCCGCGGCCATGCGTTGCCAGAACCAGATCGTTATCGCGCGGGGCAATTGCCAGGTCTCGAACGGCCACTGCTGGAAAATGGTTGCCTTTAAATTGTGCCCAGTTTTTTCCACCATCAATCGAGATCCAAAGTCCAAACTCCGTTCCCAAAAAGAGCAGGTCCGGCTTGACCAGATCCTCCTTGATCACATGAGCGTACCCACGAACGCCCTTGGCGTCCTGTGCGCTGACGAGCGGCGTCCAAGTCTTACCGTAATCAGTTGTTTTGAAAACATACGCCCCCATGTCGCCATTGGTATGTCGATCAAACGCTGCGTAAGCGGTGCCGGCGTTGAAGTTGCTT
>Ga0193722_1000073_pt1 | contig 21575 bp, 18 predicted proteins | sample H2m1metaG_FD_143044 | JGI IMG/M metagenome (GOLD analysis project Ga0193722, IMG submission 143044) | Soil microbial communities from a riparian zone of the East river system, Colorado, United States - H2m1 | ecosystem: Environmental > Terrestrial > Soil > Riparian zone | place: USA: East River...
GCGGACACGATAGTCGCCGGCAAAGGCAACAAAGACAAACAATTGAAGCAGATCAAGGAAAATAAAGTAGACCTGCACTCGGATTCTACCGGCGGGAACCAACCGAAAAAGAGCGCTCTCATTGATACCACTCTTCAAAATAAGTATGGCGATTTGCTCAACGATGACCCTGAGTATAACAAAAAATATCCCGTTTGGATCCCGGCTGTCGAAGTGTTAGGAGCCGTTGCCTTTACCTGGTCCGTGGACAGGTATTTGTTGAATGCGGATTTTGCGCGCATAGGGCCTTCAACCTGGAAAGACAATTTACGGAAGGGCTGGGAATGGGATACGGACCGGTTTGGAATCAATTTTGTCGGTCATCCCTATTCAGGAACGCTTTCATTTAATGCCGGGCGTTCGACCGGTTATACGTATTATCAATCTTTCGGTTTTTCAACGGCGGGGAGTTTGATGTGGGAATATTTTGGCGAAAATACACGTCCATCCTACAATGATATTATCAACACCCCTGTGAGCGGAGCCTTTCTCGGAGAAATACTATACCGGTTAAGCTCCAACCTTCTTGATGACCGGACACGGGGATTGGAGCGGGTCTCGCGGGAGTTGGCTGCCGGCCTGATTAATCCTGTCCGGGGTTTCAACCGTCTCCTTCAGGGAAAATCGTTCAGGAGAACCAACAAAGAAGTATATCAGAAAGAACCGCTTAATATTTCATTGTATGCCGGGGTTCATAATCTAAACAATGGAAAATCACCCAGCTCCAGTGAAATGCTAAACATTCAGCTTGACTATGGAAATCCTTTTGAAAAGCGTTCACGAAAGCCGTTTGACTTTTTCAAGCTTCGCGCCGACCTGAATTTCGGTGTGGGAAGAAAAATCCTAGATAACGTAACCGGCTATGGGATCCTGTTCGGAAAAAATATGCAACTGGGAAAGCTGGCGGTGCTCGCCGGTGGCTTTCAATATTATGACTATTGGGACAATAAAGCGTTTGAGTTAGGCACCATCGGACTAGGTGGCGGCGTGTTCACTAAGTTACCCATCGGCAAGACCTCTGAGCTGTACACCAATATCCACTTCGCCGGGGTTCCGTTTGCCGGAAACAGTACACAGCACGGTCCGGATAGCTCGCAAGTCAGGGACTATAATTATGGCGGAGGATGGGAAGCAAAGTTTGAAAGCACGATTAACATAGGCAAATTTGCAACCGCTTCGCTCGTTTATTATTACTACTTTATCCATACCTATATCGGGCAATCCGGCAATAATTTCATTGGTCTTCTAAAACCCAGAGTTACCGTACGGCTTGCCAGAAGCCTGAACGTAGGGTATGAACATTTCATCTATTCCACTAACCGGTATCTCGTTAACGCACCGGAGACGCATACGGGGAGTATAGAACAGAAAATATTTCTCTTACTTTTTTTGGAAGACAAGCAGCGCAAAGGCCGGTATAATTGAAATGCAACAAAGTATGCTCTACTCCAAAACAAGATTCTTCAGCCTGCTCCATACGTTCATCATCGGGCTGCTCCTCATTATCTCGCTTCAAGCTGAAGTATTCGCACAAGATAAAAAACCGGATGTCACTGCACCCGAAACCCCGAAGGAGAAAAAATTAGAAAAGAAACTTCAAACACGATTATATAGTCCCGCTCAGTTTGTACACGAATCCGTTTTATTTGTGAAGCAACCCAGTAAATGGAAGGGGAGAGATTGGCTAAAACTCGGACTCATAACAGCCACAACCGTTGCAGTCATGCCATTCGATGAAAGGATCACCAATTCATCGCAAGGCTATCAGCGGTATTTCTACAGCACACCAGTTGTAGCGGGTAGAGTATATGGAGAATGGTATTCCATTATCGGCGTGGCAGGAGCGTTTGGTGCCTATGGATTGATAGCGCATGATACGGCATCAAAAAAAATCTCCATCGAATTACTCCAAGCCGGCCTTTATTCAGAACTCTTCGGCACCATCCTCAAAATTGCTATAGGCAGGACAAGGCCGATTATCACCGAGAATGCATTTGCCTATCAGCCCTTCACGGTTTTTGATTATAACTATCATTCCATGCCCAGTGGACATACTACGAGCGCGTTTGCCTTATCCACGGTCATGTCCCGGCATGCACATACTACATTTCTAAAAGTTCTGGCCTACCTGCCGGCCGGGCTTACCATGTTCTCACGCATTTACCAGCATCAGCATTGGCTATCCGATGAAATTCTAGGAGGGTCCATCGGCTTTATTGTCGGCAATTGGGTAGTCGACCTGCATGAGGGGAAAAAACACCGTATTAATGTTACATCGTTTGCTCCTCTCGGAATCTCCTACGCCCTGAACAAGATTTAAATTTCCACTTCAATTTGTCCTCTTAGCAAATCCTCCCAGGTATCGCGCTCCCGGATCTGTTTTGCCTTGCCATCGAGGATCAGCACCTCCGCAGGACGAAACCTCGAATTATATTGGGAAGCCATCGAATACCCATACGCCCCGGTGTTTTTGATCGCAAGAAAATCACCTTCCCTTACTTCATTTAATTTGCGATCGGCTCCAAGGGTATCGGTCTCACATATATTTCCAACTACCGTATAAATTTTTTGAGGACCGTGGGGATTCGAAACGTTTACAATTTCATGATAGGCATCGTACATCATGGGGCGGAGGAGGTGATTCAAGCCCGAGTTGACACCGGCAAAGGTAATCGACGGCGTCGTTTTGACGACATTCGTTTTTACCAGCAGATACCCCGCTTCACTCACAAGGTATTTTCCCGGCTCAATCCACAACTCCAGTTTTTTTCCATAACTCTGATAAAATTCCTTGAACGCTTTACCCAATTTCAATCCGAGGTCATATACATTCGTCACCAGGTCGCCTTCCTTGTACGCCACCTTAAACCCTCCGCCAAAATCGATGAACTTCAATGCGGGAAAATCGCGGGCGATGCTAAAGAGAATTTCGGCCATTTTCAGAAATACATCCGTTTCGGTAATCTCAGATCCGGTATGGATGTGAAGGCCGTTGATAACAATGCGGTATTGTTGGGCCACTTCCATGATCTGGGGAAGCTGATACACCGAGATCCCGAACTTGGAGTTGATGTGGCCGGTGGAAATTTTATAATTGCCGCCCGCCATAATATGCGGGTTAAGGCGTACCCCACACGGATAACGGTCACCGTATTTCTGGCCAAACTTCTCCAGCACCGAAAGGTTGTCGAGATTGATGTTCATCCCGAGGTCAACACCCTCAACAATTTCAGCAAAGTCAACACAATTGGGAGTGAAGGTGATTTGATCAGGCGTAAATCCAGCCCGCAGGGCCAGTCTGGCCTCGTTGATAGACACCACGTCCGCTCCACTTCCATGCTTTTTCAAAAGCTTCAGGACCGAAATGTTGGTTAACGCCTTCGCCGCAAACATGATCCGGACGTCGGTACCCGAAAATGCATTCTTCAGGCTTTTCAGCTGGTCGATGATTTTCTGTCCGTCATAAACATAAACCGGTGTACCGAATTCCTGGCAAAGCGAGGTGACGTCAATGCCCTGAAGGGTGTATGTTCCGTTTGATAATTCCATCATGCTGTTTAAATAACGAATCCGGTTAAGGCTAACCGCCGCAAATATATCACGAATGCTTTTTCCAAGTATCTTGGTGCCATGAAACTTTTCTTCCGTGAATCCGGCCAGGGGCCGCCGCTCATTATCCTTCATGGACTTTTTGGGTCATCCGATAATTGGCATACCGTAGCCAAAACCTTTGCTGCCACCCATCAGGTCTATCTGGTCGACCAACGCAACCACGGTCAAAGTCCCCACAGCGATGATCTTAACTACCGGCTTCTGGCCGACGACGTGCATCAGTTTGTAGAGGATCTTGGGCTGAAGAATGTAGCCGTGATCGGTCATTCCATGGGCGGGAAAGCAGCAATGAACTTTGCTGTGAAGTATCCTGACCAACTTGAAAAACTAGTGGTGGTCGATATCGCGCCCAAGGCCTACCCGCTTCATCATGATCGCCTTGTTGCCGGAATGAAGGCGTTAGCGCTGGATCAACTCACTTCACGAAATGAGGCTGATTCTATGCTTGCCGCCTACGTGCCCGATGCCAGTGAACGGCAGTTTTTATTAAAGAACCTGGTGCGCAAAACCAGTGGCGGATTTCAATGGAAAATAAATGTAAAAGCCATTGATGAACACCTGACGGAACTAGGAGAAGGAATGCAGTATCCCGGAAAATTTGAAAAACCGACCCTCTTTGTCCGCGGCGCCCGGTCAGGCTATTTCAAACCGGGAGACGAAGACGACACGAGGAAGATTTTTCCTCGCGCGCAGTTTGTTGTCCTGGAGACAGGCCATTGGGTGCAAGCCGAACAACCCGTTGAGTTTGCCAACGCTGTACTTGCTTTTTTGGATCAATAGAGGACAGCATGATCAGGACTGGAACATTGTACCTTATTCCTTCCGTTATCGCCGATGGAACACAAGATAAGGTGATCCCATTGCATGTGCACGAGGTGCTGAAAACGCTTCGCTCCTTTCTGGTCGAAGATGTCCGGACCGTGCGAAGATACTTCAGCAGCATGAAGGTATTTGAAAACCTGGATGTACTTCAATTTAGCGTCTTGAATAAAGATACTCCTGAGGCAGAACTCCCTGAATTGATGAGACCTTTGCTGGAAGGGACTGATATGGGGATTGTTTCGGAAGCGGGTTGTCCGGGTGTTGCCGACCCCGGGGCCATCGCTGTGCAGTACGCTCATCAAAAAAAGATTATCGTGATACCGTTGGTCGGCCCCTCCTCCATCCTGCTGGCCTTGATGGCGTCTGGATTAAACGGCCAGCACTTCGCATTTCACGGTTATTTGCCTGTGGTGGAAAGGGAGACGGCCAAATCCATCAAAGAATTTGAACACGAGTCGAGACTAAAAAAGCAAACCCAGATTTTTATAGAGACTCCCTATCGCAATGCAAAACTATTGCAAAATCTGATTCTGCATCTTCAACCCGATACGCGGCTTTGTGTGGCGGTCGACCTCACTTCACCGTCGGAAAGGATTATTTCAAAACCGGTTCGCGATTGGAGACGCGAGAGCGTTGAAATGCCGAAATCACCTGCTATTTTCCTGTTTCTGGCGTAAAATTCGAAATCCTATCAAATCGATCCGCTGGTAATTCTTGAAATCTCTAAATCCTGATTAAATTTGCGGCCTTGTTAAAAAACTAATTCATACTCCATGCCTTATTTATTCACTTCCGAATCGGTTTCCGAGGGTCATCCTGATAAAGTTGCCGATCAGATATCCGATGCGTTAATCGACTATTTCCTTGCCTATGATCCTAATTCAAAAGTCGCCTGCGAAACGCTGGTGACAACCGGTCAGGTGGTCCTGGCGGGCGAAGTGAAGTCGGAAGCCTACCTCGATGTACAGGATATTGCCCGCGAAGTCATTAATAAGATTGGGTACACCAAGAGTGAATACATGTTTGAGGGCAACTCGTGCGGGATCCTGTCAGCCATTCACGAACAATCACCCGATATTAACCAGGGGGTCGAACGTAAAAAGAAGGAAGATCAGGGCGCCGGAGACCAGGGAATGATGTTTGGGTATGCCACGAATGAGACCGACACGTATATGCCCCTCCCGCTCGAACTGGCTCACCTGCTTTTGCGCGAACTGGCCGTTATCCGGAGGGAAGGAAAGGTGATGACCTATTTGCGTCCGGATGCCAAATCCCAGGTAACCATTGAATACAGCGATGACAATAAACCGCAGCGGATTGACGCTATCGTCGTTTCCACGCAGCACGATGATTTTGATAAGGATGTGGTGATGTTGAAAAAGATCCGCGAAGATGTCATTGCTATTCTTGTACCGCGCGTTATGAAAAAACTTCCTAAGCGCGTACAGAAACTTTTTAATGACAATATCAACTATTTTGTGAACCCTACCGGCAAATTTGTAATCGGTGGACCGCATGGTGATACGGGGTTGACCGGAAGGAAGATCATCGTAGACACCTACGGCGGAAAAGGGGCTCATGGCGGCGGAGCGTTCTCAGGAAAGGACCCGTCCAAAGTAGACCGATCGGCAGCCTATGCCACTCGGCACATTGCCAAAAACATGGTCGCGGCCGGGGTATGCGATGAAGTTCTGGTTCAGGTTGCCTATGCCATCGGCGTAGCCCAACCAGTAGGGCTCAATGTGAACACGTACGGGACCTCCAAAGTCAACATGACGGATGGCGAAGTCGCAAAGAAAATTTCTAAGATCTTCGATATGCGCCCCTATTTTATCGAAGCCCGGTTCAACCTTAGAACGCCGATTTATGCAGAAACGGCCGCCTACGGCCACATGGGCCGGGAAACGAAAATCGTTGAGAAAGTTTTCAACAAGGGCAAGAAAACCGAAAAAAGGGTGAAGGTGGAGCTTTTCCCATGGGAAAAACTGGACTATGTGGAGGCTGTTAAAAATGCTTTCAAGATTAAGTAATAGGCGGGTTCACGCAAAGGGCGCTAAGTAATTTAACTTTTCATCATCGCAAAGTTGCCGAGCGTCTGACGGGGTTATGAAAAATTGAAAAGGGCTCCCCAGGGGAGCCCTTTATTTTTTATGTTCTTTACGCCTTCTTTGCGCACTTTGCGTGAAACAGTTTTAAGCCTGGCTTCAAACCCGGCCATTCTTTATTTTCGTTTTGAATTTTTTGATCTGCGTGCGGAGCGCCTCGGTGGCGAGATCGGTGGCCGCCTCGAACGAGCGCGCCTGTTCTTTAGCAAAAAGCTGGTAGCCCGGCACCTTCAATTTTATTTCCACTGTTTTATTCTCAATGCCTTCATTATTGAGTCGGAGGAAAACCTCTCCATCCACCAACCGGTCATAAAACGTTTCCAATTTATCGAGTTTGCTTTGAATGAAATCAATCAGCCGGCGATCGGCAACAAAGTGAATGGAATGAACTTGGAGTTTCATAAAAAATAGTTAAAGTGAAACAATAAACTGTCCCCACCTGATTTCAGACCTGTGGGTCAGGTCACCTCATCGGGCAATTCACCATAGGCGTTGGGTTAAAATTTGGTTATCCTTTATGTTCGTCATCTAAATCTGAAAATCAGTTAATTCGGCGATTAGGCCTTGGGGTGAGCCTGATCAAACACTTTTTTAAGCTTGTCCATGGAGTTGTGCGTGTAGACCTGTGTCGCGGCCAGGCTGGTATGTCCCAACAGGTCTTTCAGGGCGTTGATCTCAGCGCCTTTATTCATCAAATGTGTGGCATAGGTGTGGCGGAGCACGTGCGGACTCCGTTTATCCACCGAGGTAAACTTATTTAAGTACTTTTTTACCGTGCGGTAAACCATCATCGGGTAGAGTTGCTCACCCTCATCGGTTACCAGTAAATAATTGTGATTGGCGCTCCCCACTTCTTTCTTCACCTCTTTCCTCCTAGCCTCGCAATAGGCCTTGATGATTAAAACGAGGCCCGGCAAAAAAGGGATCACTCTTTCTTTGTTTCTTTTCCCGAGTACTTTGACCGTCCGCCCCCGGAGATTGACCTGCGACTCCTTCAGGTTGATCAATTCCGAAAGGCGCATGCCCGTCCCGTAAAATAATTCCAGGATCAGCCGGTCGCGCAAACCAGCGTGATCGGCGGTGAAGGCCGTTTTGTCCAGCAATTCGACCATGTCATTTTCTTTAACAAAGTGCGGCAACCGCTTTTTCGTCTTCAGCACCCTGATCTTGACCATCGGGTCTTTGGTGATGACGTCGCCTTTAAGAAGAAATTTATAAAATGAGCGGAGGCATGCAATTTTGCGGTTGATGGAAGAAGGGTTCCGCCCGGATTCAACCAGTTGCACGATCCAGGACCGGACCATACCGTAATTGGCCAGTTCCGGTTTCTTTTCTGAATAGGTCTGTTTTAAGAAATTGCCGAACTGCTGAAGGTCAGTTTGATAGGATAGCACAGTATGAGGACTAAACCGCTTTTCAAACCGAACATATTTCAAGAAGGATTCTACCATGCTTTACCGAAACCTGTAACCCCCTGACAATCCCTACCTCTAAGATAAAAAAAATATCCCCTTCGGGAAAGACCCGAAGGGGATATGTGCACAAAATGTCTATAGAATGTTAATAGAAAATTTCAATAGTTCTCGGAGGCATATTGCTTCTGGCGGTACGCCGCGCGAATGACCTCTCCACGCCTCCTCACGGAAGGCTTTTCAAAAGAAGTGCGGGCGCGGAGTTCCTTCAAAACCCCCGTTTTTTCGAATTTCTTCTTAAAGCGCTTTAGGGCCTTATCGATGGACTCGTTCTCTTTTACGTTGATGATCAGCATTGTAATTTCAGTTTGGGCAGCAAATGTAGCCCTTTTTCATTGAATTTCAAGTGTTACTTTAAAATTACTCTGGAAATGACCAATTTCTGAATTTCTGAAGTTCCCTCCCCAATAGTGCAAAGTTTTGCGTCGCGGTAGAATTTCTCAACCGGGTAATCCTTGGTATACCCATAGCCTCCAAAGATCTGGACCGCCTCATTGGCAACCTCAACCGCCGTCTCAGAAGCATAGAGCTTGGCCATGGCGGATTCCTTATTTACATTCTGGCCCCTGTTTTTCATATCTGCCGCACGGAAGGTCAATAGTCTGGCCGCTTCAATCTTAGTAGCCATATCGGCCAATTTAAAGGAGATACCCTGAAAACTGGAGATGGGCTTGTTGAATTGATGACGCTCCTTCGAATAGTGCAGGGCGGCTTCAAAAGCACCTTGAGCAATACCTAAACTCAACGCTGCAATGGAAATTCTTCCACCATCCAATACCTTAAGGGATTGCACAAATCCTTCTCCTTCTTTTCCGATGACCTGGCTCTTATGAATCCGACAATCGGTAAAAATTAACTCCGTCGTTTCAGACGCGCGCATGCCCAGTTTGTTTTCCTTCCTCCCCGGACTGAAGCCGGGCGTTCCCTTTTCGATGATGAATGCAGTCATGCCGTGTGAATCGCCCACTTCACCGGTTCTGGCAATCACCACGGCTACATTTCCCGACTTGCCGTGAGTAATAAAATTCTTGGCGCCGTTGAGAACGTAATGATCTCCATCCCTTACTGCTACCGTTCTCATGTTGCCTGCATCGGAACCTGTGTTAGGTTCGGTAAGACCCCAGGCACCGATCCATTCTGCGGTAGCGAGCTTCGGCAGGTATTTTTGCTTTTGTTCTTTGTTGGCAAATTGAAGCAGATGTCCGATGCAGAGTGAATTGTGTGCCGCTACGGATAGACCAATAGACCCGTCCATTCGCGCAATCTCTGAAATGACAGTAACGTATTCAACATAGCCGAACCCGGCACCGCCCCATTCTTCGGGAACTAAAACTCCCATCAAACCCAGGGTTCCCATTTTCTTAAAAAGATCCAGAGGAAACTCCTGACGTTCATCCCAGTCCATGATCCGTGGCATGATTTCCCGCGCACCAAAATCCCTCACCATTTGTGAGATCATTTTTTGGTTTTCTGTTTCATCAAATCCAATTCCCGAATGGGGTTCTGTCATCACCTGCATGCTTCACAAATTTTTTTGAATCGCAAAGATACCGAATGTTACCAAGGCATACAAACGAATGTTAGTTTGTGCTACATTTTAATTTTTAGGAAACAGACTTACCGCACAAAAGGCCTATTTTTGCGGCTTAATTTCAAGGAAATATGAAGATCGCTGTTATCGGTACCGGTTATGTTGGCTTAGTGACAGGAACATGTTTTGCTGAAACAGGAAATACCGTGATATGCGTGGATATTGACAAGGAAAAAATTGACAATCTCAATAAGGGTATCATGCCCATTTACGAACGAGGATTGGAAACTTTTTTTCATCGCAACCAACGGGAAGGCAGACTTTTCTTTACCACCAATTTGGCTGAAGGTATCCTTGACGCAAAAATTATTTTCCTGGCCCTCCCGACTCCGCCCGGAGAAGATGGTTCCGCCGACTTGAAGTACATCCTCAAAGTTGCCAGCGACCTGGGTCCGCTGCTAACCGACTATGTGGTCGTCGTCGATAAAAGTACCGTCCCGGTTGGAACTTCCGAAAAGGTAGCAGCTAAGATCCGCGAAAAAGCGAAGGTAGAATTTGATGTTGTTTCGAATCCCGAGTTTTTGCGCGAGGGAGTTGCCGTAGATGATTTCATGAAACCGGAGCGGGTCATTATCGGGACGCGATCAGCCCGGGCCAAAAAGATCATCGATCAACTTTACGCTCCTTTTGTGCGTCAGGGTAATCCGATCCTATTTATGGATGAACGTTCGGCCGAACTAACCAAATACGCTGCCAATTCCTTCCTGGCCACCAAGATTACCTTCATGAATGAGATCGCCAACCTTTGCGAAGTGCTCGGTGCCGATATCGATGCTGTTAGAATTGGCATCGGCACGGACTCCAGGATTGGAAAGCGATTTTTATTTGCCGGCATCGGATACGGTGGAAGCTGTTTCCCGAAGGATGTTCAGGCGTTGGAGAAATCGGCCGGGGATGCTGATTACGACTTTAAGATCCTGAAGGCGGTGATGGAAGTAAACGAGAATCAGAAGATCGCATTGGTGCCCCGGGTGAAGAAACATTTTGGAAACCTGAAGGGCAAGACGATTGCATTGTGGGGGTTGTCATTTAAGCCTCATACCGACGATATCCGGGAAGCTCCTGCCCTATACAACATTGATGAATTCCTCAAGGCGGGAGCAAAAGTGAAAGCGCATGACCCGGAAGCGATGGCCCATGTCAGGAAAATCTACGGAGACAAGGTCGAGTTTTGCGACGGTCCTTACCAGGCCCTGGTCGGAGCCGACGCTTTGTTTATTTGTACGGAATGGCCGGAATACCGAACGCCGGATTTTGAAAGACTATCCCAGGCCCTTCCTTCAAAGGTGATCTTTGACGGCAGGAACTTATACGACCTGTCGGCGATGAAGGAACTAGGATTCACCTACTATAGCATTGGGAGAGAAACAATTTATGGGTAAGAAAAGAGTATTAATTACGGGAGGAGCAGGATTTCTCGGATCGCATCTCTGTGACCGGTTCCTCAAAGAGGATTACCTGGTTGTGGCGATGGACAACCTGATCACCGGCGACCTTCGCAATATCGAACACCTTTTCAAACATCCTGATTTTGAATTTTATCATCACGATGTATCGAAGTTTGTTCATGTGCCCGGTGAACTGCACTACATTCTTCATTTTGCTTCCCCTGCCAGCCCGATTGATTATTTGAAAATTCCCATCCAAACATTAAAAGTAGGGTCATTGGGAACGCATAATTTGCTGGGATTGGCGCGCGTTAAGAAATCAAGAATTTTAGTAGCGTCTACCTCCGAGGTATATGGCGACCCGAATGTTCATCCGCAAACGGAGGAATATTATGGCAATGTCAATCCAGTCGGGCCCCGCGGCGTGTATGATGAAGCCAAACGATTTCAGGAGGCGATGACCATGGCCTACCATACCTACCATGGTCTGGAAACCCGCATCGTGAGGATCTTCAATACCTACGGACCGAGGATGCGTCTCAACGACGGCCGCGTGTTGCCGGCGTTTATTGGCCAGGCGCTGCGTGGGGAAGATCTGACTATTTTTGGCGACGGTTCTCAAACCCGCTCTTTCTGTTACGTCGATGATTTGATTGAAGGGATCTACCGCTTGCTCTTAAGCGACTATCCTTATCCGGTAAACGTCGGCAACCCGGATGAAATTACGATCGGTGATTTTGCCGAAGAAATTGTAAAGCTCACCGGCACGACGCAAAAGGTAGTCTATCATCCCTTGCCCAAGGATGACCCCAAACAACGTCAGCCTGACATCACCAAGGCCAAAAAGATCCTGGGATGGACGCCAAAAGTCTCCAGAAAAGAAGGGCTGAAAATCACCTACGATTATTTTAAAAGTTTGCCGCGGGAAGATCTGTATAACAGGGAGCACAAGGATTTTCAGTCGTACACCCGGTGAGGGAGGAGTAGGCAAAAGGCAGTAGGCAAAGTAATTGCAAGAAGAAAGGTTGGTACAACAATCAAGCATAGACTGTTAGCAGGTTCCTATGAGTCTAAATGGCCAGCGTGTTCCCGGATAGAGAACCCGGGACGTATGCAGACGGGCGGCTTACAGTTTTCAACAGTCAACTGTTTGCCTACTGCCTACTGAAACTAACTATTCCTCATAGTAAACCACATTCATCAACACATCCCCCACCACCCCGAGCGTCTCCTTGCTAATAATGTTCAAGTTGTCCTTACGGGAATGGTGGTAATCTCCAAAATAGCCGACACCCGGTTGAAAGTGGACAATGTCAATCATGGGGATCTTGGCGATCTCGTTCACATAACGATGATCATCGGTAATAGATCCTTCGTTCTGTTTTACAAAATAGCTGGAGTAGCCTAATCGCTCGGCCGTATTCCAGACTTTATCGACGATTTTCGGTGCATATTCCAGGGAAGTACCTTCCCGGAAGAACCGGGAGCCTTTGGCCCCTACCATGTCCAGCAGGATCCCATAGTAAGCCGTATAATTCGATTTGTTCTTTGCCCAGTATTGTGAACCCAGGCACCACCAGCCGAGCAGACCATTGGCCGGCGGCTCCGTGGCCATACCGTCTTTTTCCCCCCAATCTTCCCCGTCAAACAAGACAATATCGACACCCGCCGAGGCCGGCGTTTTTCCCAACTGTCTTGCCATTTCCAGAAGAACGCCAACGCCACTCGCTCCATCATTGGCACCGTCAAAAGGTGCATTGCGCTGAATCGAATCTTTATCGGCAAAGGGGCGGGTATCCCAGTGTGCTGCCAATAGAATTCTCTTTTGCTTGCTTGGATTAAAAGCGGCGATGATGTTTCTCAGTTTTAATCGCTGGTTGTCGAAGGTGGTGGCTTCAAACTCCTGCACGGTTACCTTCGCCCCATACTTTTGGAATTGGCTGATAAAATAATCGCCCGCTTTGCGGTGCGCGGCTGAATTGGGGACGCGCGGGCCCAGCTTCACTTGTTGCCCGACAAAATAAAAAGCTGAATCGCCGTTGAACCGGGGTACATTCACCGACCTCAACGGCGTATTCGATTCTGCATTTTTTCCTCTTTCACGGCTGCATGAAAACAGTAGCGCACTGCTCAGCAACAAACAATAAATAATTTTCATTCGAGTTAAAATTGAAATAAGCATCTCCAAACAACGTGGAGTGTCTCAGCTTGAATTTGATCGGCTAAAAATAGAGCTTTAAATTGGAATAGGGATAAAATTGTCAGGTTAACCGGAAGGCCAAAGGCGATTCCACGGCAATTATTTGAGTACTTTGGGTGTTGTAAATTTCGGGCATGACTCTTTAAAATCAGTAATCATCAATATAAATTTATTTTGCACGTCATTTTTCTAGACAGTGATTTTACGGTTTACAATCACGAATAAATATTTTGACCCACTACCTAAAAAACACCCCCATTTTGTGATCATCTAAAAATGACCTATCTTTGCATCATCTTCTGATTGAATTCGATTAAGAGGGGACCGCAAGTCCCCTCTTTCGTTGTTACTACTTTATGATTTTGAAAGAAAACATTGAAAATTGGGCCCGGCAAGCACTTTTGGATGAGAGCCAGTTCCTGGTCGATGTGGTTGTTTCTTCGAAACAAGGACCTCAAAAAGTAACGGTCATTCTGGACGGAGATCACGGTATAACAATAGACGATTGCGCCACCGTGAGCAAGAAACTGCTGAACGTCCTGGAAGAACAGGGAGACATCGGGGACAATTTTACACTGGAAGTAACCACGCCCGGCGTGGACCATCCGCTGAAAATGAAGCGGCAGTATGTCAAGAACATTGGCCGGGTAGTAAAAGTCCAGTTGACCGACAAGATTGTCGAGGTAGGGAAACTGGCCGCGGTCGATGAGGGCACGCTGGTTCTTGAACGGGAAGAAAAAAATGGAAAAGTAAAAGAGGTAAGAAAAATAGTAGTGCCGTTTTCAGAAATAGAAAGAGCTATAGTTCAAGTTTCGTTTAAATAAATCTCACGTGCCATGATGGACACCGCAACACTCATAGAATCGTTTGCTGACTTTGCGAAGCAAAAGAACATTGATCGCCCGACGATGATCCGGATCCTGGAAGACGTCTTCCGCAACATGATCCGCAAGAAGTACATCACCGATGATAATTTTGATATCATTGTGAATGCCGACAAGGGTGACCTGGAAATCTGGCGATTCCGTGAGATTGTCGACGACGACTCGGAAGACATCTGGGAACACGATAAAATCAGCCTTACCGAAGCCAAGAAAATCGAACCCGACTTTGAAGTGGGCGAGGAAGTAGCGGAAGAAATTCACCTGGAAGATTTCGGCCGCAGAGCCGTCACGACCGCTCGCCAAACCTTGCTCCAAAAGGTAAAGGATCTTGAAAAAGACATTATTTTTCAAAAATACAAGGACATCGTCGGGGAAATCATCTCCGGTGAGGTATACCAGTTGCTCAGCCGGGAAGTGCTCCTGACCGATGCGGAAGGGAATGAAATTTCCGTTCCCCGCAGCGAACAGATACCCAAAGACCGGTACCGCAAAGGGGAAACCGTGAGGGCCATCGTTCACAAAGTGGAAATGGTGAACGGTACCCCTAAAATAATTCTCTCCCGGACGTCCCCTGTTTTCCTGGAAAGGCTTTTTGAGCAGGAAGTGCCGGAAGTGTACGATGGCCTGATCACTATCAAGAAGGTTGTACGCGAGCCCGGTGAGCGCGCAAAAGTAGCCGTGGAATCGTATGACGACCGGATTGATCCTGTAGGCGCTTGTGTAGGGATGAAAGGCTCCCGCATCCACGCGATCGTTCGCGAATTACAAAATGAAAATATCGACGTAATCAATTATACGGAAAATCTCGAGTTATACATTTCCCGCGCCCTGAGTCCCGCCAAGATCACGAGCATTAAGATTGATAAGGAAAACGGACGGGTATCGGTGCATTTGCGTCCCGACCAGGTTTCCCTTGCGATCGGAAAAGGCGGGTTGAATATCCGCCTGGCAAGCCGGCTGGTGGGTATGGAGATCGATGTATTCCGTGAAACCGATGGAAGCCAGGAAGAGGATGTCGACCTGGACGAATTCTCAGACGAAATTGAAAGCTGGGTCATCGACGAACTCAAGCGCATCGGCCTGGACTCTGCCAAAAGTGTTCTTAATTTGAATAAGGAAGAGCTCGTACGCAGAACCGATCTGGAGGAAGAAACCGTCGAAATCGTATTAAATGTTCTTAAGAAAGAATTTGAATAACAATTTATTTCAACCTGCGTAAAGACGATGAAGCCAATTTTCTGCATTTTTACCGCTTATTTGAAGGCAACGATGCAGGGATCAAGCTAAAAATTCAAGGATTCCCATAATAAAGTCAGAACAGTGGCAGAAGAAAAATTGATACGGTTAGGTCAGGCATCCCGGAAACTCAACGTGGGACACAATACCATTTTGGAGTTTTTGGCCAAGAAAGGCTTTATCGTTGAAAATAATCCCAACGCCAAGCTGACCCCCGAGCAGTTTGTTATGCTCGCCAAAGGTATGCCTCCTCGGCTTCTGAAAAATTGGAAGCCTCCAGTTTGAGCATTGGAGCAAAACACCCTGAGACCGTCACCATTGGTACCGAAGCGGAGGCGCACCGCAAGAAAATAGAGGAAGAAGAGCGCATCATGATCAAGAACCTTGGATCGAAAGAAATCAAATTCAAGGAAGAGCTGAAGCCCGAAAAAGTAGAACGTGAAAAACCGAAACTGGAGGGAATTAAAGTACTCGGCAAAATTGATCTTGTAAAAGAGAAAAAGAAGCCCGAACCCGAGCCGGAGATTGTTGTAAAAGAAGAACCGAAAGCAGAGCCTGTTGCAGAAAAACAACCGGAACAGGAGTTGATCAAAGCAAAAGCAAATCGACTCCAGGGCTTGAAGGTGGTGGACCGGATAGAGTTGCCGCCCGAAAAAGAAAAAAAGAAAGACCAACCGGTAGCGTCGTCCGATATCCGCAACGAACAGAAAAAGCGCCCGCGTAAAAGGATTGTTTCTCCGAATGATAACAACCGTAGCGCCGGTCCGGGACAAAAGCGGCCCCTGACCCCTCGCACACAAAAGGCTGAACCCACAGAAAAGGAAATCCAGGATCAAATCCGGGCAACGCTCGCTAAACTCAGCGGCGGGGGCAAGAAATTCAGCGGCGCAAAATACCGTCGTGAAAAACGGCAGGCCGTATCCGATGCCGAGGAAGTACGAGTCCAGCAGGAGCAGGAAGATTCCAAGATTCTAAAAGTGACCGAGTTCATTTCTGCCAATGACCTGGCCTCGATGATGAATGTATCGGTGAACGAAGTGATTTCCACTTGCCTTGGCTTAGGGATGTTTGTTTCGATCAATCAGCGACTGGATGCGGAAGCCATCACCGTCATTGCCGATGAATTTGGATACGATGTCCAGTTTAGCTCTACAGAAGAGGAAGAAGCAGCCCAGGAGGAACAGGAACCGGAAGAAGATCTGAAACCCCGTGCGCCGATCGTTACGATCATGGGGCATGTGGACCATGGTAAAACATCGTTGCTCGACTACATCCGCAACACGAAGGTAACTGCCTCTGAAGCGGGGGGGATCACCCAACATATCGGTGCGTATGATGTGCTCACGAAGCGCGGACAAAAAATTGCATTTCTCGATACACCCGGTCACGAAGCGTTTACCGCCATGCGCGCCCGTGGCGCACGGTTAACCGACATCGCCATCATTGTAGTGGCTGCCGACGACGATGTGATGCCGCAGACAAAAGAAGCCATCAACCATGCACAAGTGGCTGGTGTTCCTATCGTCATCGCGATAAATAAAATTGATAAGCCGACCGCCAATCCGAATAAAGTGCGCGAGTCCCTGTCAAAGATTAATATTTTGGTGGAGGAATGGGGAGGTAAATACCAGAGCCAGGAGATTTCGGCCAAAACGGGAGTGGGCATTGATGAATTGTTGGAAAAGGTGCTGCTCGAGGCGGAACTTCTCAACCTGAAAGCCAATCCGGATAAGCCGGCTTCGGGTTCGATTATCGAAGCATCCCTTGACAAGGGCCGGGGTTATGTAGCGACCGTCATGGTGCAGGCGGGAACCTTACGAATTGGTGATATCATGCTGGCCGGTTCCAATTACGGCCGTGTAAAAGCCATATACGATGATACAGGCAAGAAAGTAAGTGAAGTAGGACCTTCTACCCCCGTCGTAGTACTGGGCTTGGACGGCGCCCCTCAGGCAGGGGAAAAATTCGCGATCATGGAAACGGACCGCGAGGCAAGGGAAGTCGCCAATAAGCGCGGGCAGATCATGCGCGAGCAAAGCATCCGGACCAAGAAGCACATTACTCTTGACGAAATCGGAAGGCGCCTGGCGATTGGTTCATTCAAGCAATTGAATGTCATTGTCAAGGGCGACGTGGATGGTTCCGTGGAGGCGTTGTCCGATTCCTTACTAAAACTTTCGACTCCTAAGATACAGGTCAGTATTATCCATAAAGCGGTCGGCCAGATATCGGAGTCCGACGTCTTACTGGCTTCTGCTTCCGATGCGGTTATTGTTGGCTTCCAGGTGAGGCCATCCGGTTCGGCCCGCAAACTGGCCGACAACGAAGAAATAGAAATCCGTCTTTACTCCATCATCTACGATGCGATCAATGATGTGAAGGCCGCGATGGAAGGTATGCTCGAGAAGGAAATGGAGGAAGTGATCGTGGGCAATGCCGAAGTACGGGAAGTATTCAAGATCACGAAGGTGGGAATTGTGGCCGGCTCCATGGTCACGGAAGGCTACGTAAAACGCAACAACCCTATACGGTTGATCCGCGATGGCATCGTAGTGTATTCCGGGGAAATGACGGCCCTCAAACGATTCAAGGAGGATGCTTCCGAAGTGAAAGCAGGCTTTGATTGCGGAATCAGCATCAAAAATTTCAGCGACATCAAGGTCGGCGATGTCATCGAAAGCTACGAGAACAGGGAAGTGAAGAAGGTGGGAGGCTAAATCTGAGTCCTGAGTAACGAGTCCTTAGTCTTGAGTTCGGTACAACTTGAATCAAGACTAAGGACTATGTATTTTTAGAACTTCACCTCCGGAGCCTTATCGGCACCCGCAGCCGACTTAAAGAATCCTCTCTCTTTGAACCCCGTGATCGATGCGATCAGGCTTCCAGGAAACGACCTCCTTGCATTGTCATAATTACCGACCGCATCGTTAAAACGTTTGCGCGAAACGGAAATTCGGTTTTCCGTACCTTCCAGTTGAGCCTGAAGGTCAAGAAAATTCTGGTTCGCTTTCAGGTCAGGATATTTTTCCACCGTAACGAGCAAGCGGGAAAGTGCCGAGCTGACACCATCCTGCGCCTGCTGGAATTGGGCGATATTGGCGGGGGTCAAATTCGACGGATCGATCTTCACCTGTGTGGCCGAGGCACGCGCTTGTGTTACGCCGATTAATGTTTCTTTTTCAAAATTGGCATATCCCTTCACCGTGTTTACGAGGTTGGGAATAAGATCCATTCTCCGCTGGTAGTCGGATTCAACATCAGCCCAGGTACGACTGACCTCCACATCTTTTTTTACGAGTCCGTTGTAGCTGCCAAAGCCCCACAGTACCAGCACGCCGAGAATAATCCATGGAATAAATTTTTTCATCAATTGGAAAGTTTGTTTGAGTAAAGATAAAACCAAAAAGGGTATAACGCTAACATGAACCGGTTGTGGCAGCGTTTTCTTGCCTTCCCCGGGCGACCTAAAAATAAGGTCAGAATGGGGCGCATTTGAAATATATTGAACTCAGGTCAGGATATTTTAATGATTTTATCTTTCGACACAAAAAAAAAGACCTCACCGTTGTGAAGTCTTTGTTATTCAGTAACCTATCCGAACCTATACCACCAAACTTTTCTCCATCAAAAACTCTGCAATCTGAACAGCATTGGTTGCCGCACCTTTTCGAAGTTATCGGCAACCACCCACATATTCAACGTGCGGGGTTGCGACTCATCCCGGCGAATGCGCCCGACGAATACTTCATCCCTCCCTTGTGAGTTGATCGGCATGGGATATACATTGTTCTTAACATCATCCTGAACGATCACCCCTGGGGTATCCTCCAAAATGTCACGCACTTCATCGAGGTCAAAATCGCGGTAAAATTCCGCGTTGATCGCCTCCGAATGGCCTCCGATGGTCGGGATCCGGACAGTGGTCGATGTCACCCCAATGCTTTCATCCTCGAGAATTTTGCGGGTCTCGTTTACCATTTTCATCTCTTCCTTGGTGTAGCCATTGTCGAGGAAAACATCAATGTGCGGCAAGGCATTCATATCGATGCGATGCGGGTAAACCTTAATGCCATCCGTAATACCTTTTCGCTCTTCCATCATTTGCTGAACGGCATCTTTTCCGGTGCCCGTCACCGACTGATAGGTGGACACAACAATGCGTTTCAGTTTATACTTCACGTGAAGGGGAGCCAGCGCCAAAACCATCTGGATGGTAGAACAATTTGGATTGGCGATGATGCGATCATCAATTTTCAGCACATGACCATTGATCTCCGGCACTACCAGTTTCTTATTCGGGTCCATCCGCCAGGCCGATGAGTTGTCGATCACAATCGTACCCATCTCGGCAAACTTCGGCGCCCACGTTAATGAAGTGCTCCCGCCGGCCGAAAAAATAGCAATGTCGGCCGCTCGTTTACAAACTTCCTCAATACCCTGTATGGTGTATTCTTTACCCTTGAATTTCATTTTCTGCCCAACCGATTTGGCTGAAGCCACCAGGTATAATTCGTCAAATTCGAAGTTTCGCTCCTCCAGCACTGTCAGGATTTCCTGACCAACTAACCCTGTCGCTCCGATAATCGCTAATTTCATAGTATCATTGATTTTTAGAATTGCAAAAATAATCTTTTCGAAGTTACGTAAATGAAAAATTATTGGTTCACCATAGCCCTCTTTTTTTCGTGGGGTCTGTCGCCGGCCCAAACAAATGATAGTTTTTCTGACGGAGATTTTTCTGCTAATCCCCCCTGGTCAGGATCCACGGCGCAATTCATCATCAATGGAACACACCAACTGCAACTCAGCAATACGCTCGCCGGTACCTCGTTTTTATTCACTGATTTTTCAGCTTCTTCGATCGATGATTTCGAATGGCAGGTTTATGTGAAGCAAAGTTTTTCTCCTTCGGGGAGCAACTATGGAAGGGTTTACCTGGTAAGCGATGCATCCGATCTGACGAAGCCGTTGAATGGATACTACCTCCAGTTCGGTGAAGCCGGGTCGACCGATGCCGTGGAACTCTTTCGGCAAACCGGTACGGTCAGTGCGTCGGTTTGCAGAGCCTCCGGTGGTGCTATTGCCGCCGCATTCGCTCTTCGCATCAAGGTAACGCGCGATCGTACTGGCTTCTGGAAACTCTTTGTTGATTACACAGGAGGAACAGCCTTTTTGCTTGAAAGCTCCGGCACCGACATCACTCACACTTCATCTTCTTTCTTGGGAGTAATGTGCACCTATACCATCAGCAACGCCGCCAAATTCTATTACGATGACTTTCATGCCGGTCCTGCCCAGGTTGATCGTACGCCTCCCTCCCTGCAATCTATCCGGGTCCCCTCCGATTCGGAAGTTCTCCTGATTTTTACCGAGGCGCTCGACCCTGTTTGCGAGTCAGTCTCTCTTTATTCCGTCGACCAAAATGTCGGACCTCCTCAAACCGCAACCCTCCAACCCGACTCCATGACAGTAATTCTCACTTTTGATCAGCCCTTCAGAAATGGATTTCAATACCGGATGACGGTGGAACGAATACGAGACCTCGCAGGGAATACCTCTTCCTCATTGCAGTTTCCCTTTTTATACTTTGCTGCCTCCCCCGTTCACGCAAAAGATATTGTGATAACTGAAATTTTCCCCGACTTCAGTCCCCGGATCGGCCTGCCGGAAGCGGAATATGTTGAGATTTACAATCGAAGTGAGAATCCTGTTGATCTGGCTGGCTGGAAACTCTCGGACGGCACTTCCACGGCCGTTTTTCCATCGCAGATAATGTTGCCGCAGCAGTATTGGATTGTTTCAGCGGCGGCGTCCGCAGCGCAATTCCGCCTGTTTGAAAACGTGATCGGTACCCCTGCTTTTCCGACGCTGAACAATGATGGCGATGCCCTGACCCTGAAAAGTCCCGAAGGAATTACCGTGGACTCAGTCAGGTATTCAATCAATTATTACAAGGATTCAGACAAGGAAGATGGCGGGTGGTCACTCGAACTCATTGACATCGACAATCCCTGTGGAGAGGAAGGCAACTGGGCGGCTTCTGAGGATTTCAACGGCGGAACACCTGGAAGGCAAAACTCCGTGTTTGCCAGTAAACCCGACCTTACCGGGCCGCGACTTTTGAGCATCAATCCGGAAGCCCGCGATACGATGCTGCTGACGTTTGATGAAAAGCTGGATGAAGTAGCTACCAGGACTGGTTCGTTTATCCTGACTCCGGCCGTTT
>Ga0193722_1000074_pt1 | contig 21452 bp, 17 predicted proteins | sample H2m1metaG_FD_143044 | JGI IMG/M metagenome (GOLD analysis project Ga0193722, IMG submission 143044) | Soil microbial communities from a riparian zone of the East river system, Colorado, United States - H2m1 | ecosystem: Environmental > Terrestrial > Soil > Riparian zone | place: USA: East River...
AGCGAACAAGGCCGCTGCATCGGTCCCAATTTTCGATGATCCGCTGGCACTGGTGCTGACGCCACAGACAGGTGACAACCGTAACGACAGGGAAATTTCCCGGCTACAGCAGCAGATCCGCAACGGAAGGAATCTTCAGCTTGGGCTTGAACAGCTCGGGTGGGCGTTCGTTACGAAAGCGCGCGAAAGTTTCGATCCAGGGCTCTACAAACTGGCCGAGCAGTGCGCGTGGTGCATCGAAAAGCGCAATCCGCAAAGCCCGGAAGCAATGCTGTTGCGTGCACACGTGCTGCAGAATCTGCATCGCTTTAAAGAATCCGAAACGCTGGCACGCCGTCTCGTCCAGCAGCGGGGACTCAGCTTTGACTACGGTCTTCTGGGCGATGCTTTGATGGAGCAAGGAAAACTGAGCGACGCGGTTGAGGCCTACCAGCGGATGATGAATTTGAAGCCCGACCTTCGCGCATACGCCCGCGCGGCGCACATGCGCTGGCTCAAAGGCGATCTCGCGGGAGCAATCGAGGCGATGCAACTGGCTGTGAGCGCTGCAAGTCCAAGCGATGCCGAATCCGCCGCGTGGGTGAACACGCGTTTGGCGTTTTACGAGTTTCAAACTGGCCACGTTGACGAAGCAGAACAGCGTTGTGCGTTCGCGCTATCGCTACAAAACAATTATGCGCCAACGCTCTTGCTGAAGGGGAAAATGCTGCTTGCTCAAAACCGGTTCCGCGAAGCCGTGGACGCTTTGCAAAACGCTGCGAAGCTGAATCCGCTTCCGGAATATCAGTGGACTCTCGCCGAGGCGCTGCGCACAGCTGGCCACGAAAACGAAGCTTCTGGAATCGAGGTGCAACTTCGGAAGCACGGCCCGAGTAGCGATCCGCGGACAATGGCGCTGTTTCTCGCGACGCGACACGAGAATCCTGAGACAGCGCTTCGGCTTGCGCGAGCGGAACTTGATTCGCGCAACGACGTCTTCACTCACGACGCCCTAGCGTGGTCGTTGGCCGCTGCAGGTCAGCTCGCCGAAGCGCAAAGCGAAATGCAACGCGCATTGGCAGAAGGCACCCAAGACGCGCGGCTCTTTTTCCATGCTGCCGTGATCACTTCACAAGCCGGTCAGGCAGCTGATGCCCGGCGCTGGTTGCGTAAAGCGAGCGAACTCTCGCAGCTACTTTTGCCATCTGAACGCATCGAACTTCAAAACGCGGCGGGGCGTGGCGCCGAAAAGAGGGCGTCCATTGCGTCCAACTCACAAAACTCTTTTTCGCTCAGCCCAGATACCGCGCGGAAAACCCAACCCCAACCTCAAACCAAAACCTAAAGAATAAATGAAAAAAATAACATATCTCCTGTCGCGCGGTGTCATGGCATTGCTCGCGGCACACTTAGTCGGAGCGGCACAAGCCTCCAGTCACATGGATGCGCCGCTGATCACGCGCGATCCGGCAGCAAACACCACGGACGTTTACGCGTTCGTCCAGAGTAGAAACGGAATGAAGAGTCTTGTCACCGCGCTGGGTGTGTACCCCCACGAGGAACCCGGCGTCGGGCCAAACAAGTACAATTTCGACGACAACGTGCTGTATCAAATCCGCGTTGCCACCGGTAACGACGTTGCTCTGGGCAGAGCGACGTTGAGTTATGAGTTCAAATTCGACACGACGTTCAGAAACCGGAACACGATTCTGCAGTCGTATCTCGGGATCATCAACGACGTCGCAGACGCGAACCAGAACCTGGTGCAGACCTACACCGTCACCAAAGTGGACCATCGCCAGCATAATCATCGCACGCTGCTTGGAACAGGGATCGTTCCGCCCAATAATCAGGGCGTCGCTACTCCGTTTTATAATCAAGCCAACGACGGCAACAATCCCGCAAGAGACGGCGTCGCGACGGACGGCGAGCTGGATCGTTATACAACACAAACAATCAAGAACCTGGGCGGCGGTTACTTCTCATTCGCAGGCCAGCGTGACGATGGTTTCTATGGTGATATCGATGCAATCTTCGATCTCTTACAACTTCGTTCGCCGGGCAAGGACTCGCAGGGCGGATTCAATATTCACCTCATGACGCTGGTGATTCCGTTGAATGAATTGGGTGGTGACCAGCAAATCGTCGGCGTTTACGCAACTACCAGCCGCCGTCAGATACAAATACTGCGGGACGAAACCAACCGCGCGGTGAGACGGGGCGATCCGCAATTGAACGGCCCTTGGGTGCAGGTCGCCCGGCAAGGCAACCCGCTCTTCAACGAGGGCTTGGTTGCCATCGCCGATAAAGACCGCTACAGCCGAACCAGCCCTGAGTCTGATAACGAGTTGTTTCGCCAATATTCGGTAACGCCCGAACTGGCGAGACTGATCAACCAAATCATCTTCAATGGACAGTTGCCGGATGTTGAGACGGGCCGGACTGACATCGCTGGAATTTTTATTCCTGATTTGATTAAAGTGGATTTATCCACAGATCGTTGCCGCCTCGCTGGCAATGGGAGCCAACAGGGCGCCAACCCGGATGATCCTGACTTCTCCCGGCTGGGCATTTTTGGCGGCGACACTCTGATTAGCCAAATTCAACCGGGTTTTGGCAATGGCGTTATTCCAGGTGGCTGGCCGAATGGCCGCCGTTTTGGAGACGATGTAGTGGACATTGCTGTGACTGCTCTAATCAGCAACCTTCGCGTCAATCCACCGATCATTCGCGGTCCGGCAGGGGACAATTTGGATTTCAACGACGTGGCCTACAACAAGGTTTTCCCGTACGAATCCACGCCGCAAAACGGCCGCAATCACTCACACCCATAACCGCTCAGCGTCGCGACTGAATTCCATTATGCATTCTGAGAATCCCGGCCAGGCGGCATTATCGCGCCTGGCCGGGTCGCGCGCTGTTCGAGGCGCAATTCTTGCGGCTCTGTTTTCGCTATTGCCGCTTCAAGATGCGGCGGCGCATGATCCCGGCCTAAGCAGTCTCATTATTCGCCCGGGCATGAGCAGCCTGGAGGCGACATTGACGCTGGCGGTGAAGGACTTGGCGCAACTTGCCGAACTCGATGAGAATCGCGATGGGAGTGTAACACAAGGTGAATTCGCCCGAGGTCGACCACAACTCGAAGCGGCGGTAGCGAGGGAGGTCGTCATCGCGACTGACGGCAACGTCGCCAAAGACAAATTGATTAGCAGCCATCTCGACGCGAATAACAACGTTGAAGTTCGTCTGGAGTTCGGCCCTACAGCATTTTCCAGTCTGGAAATTCAATCCAAACTCTTCACGTCCCTGCCGCTCGGGCACCGTCAGTATCTACAGGTAAAAAATTCAGCCGGCGAAACGGTCTTCGAGCGATTACTCAGCGCCGCCGCAGATCATGCGGCGGTGCAAATGCCCGACACCAACTGGAGTACTACGACGTTCGAGATCGTTCGTTCGTTTGCGAATTTTATTTCGCTCGGTGTGAAACATATTTTGACCGGCTACGATCACTTGCTCTTTCTCTTCGGTCTGCTGCTGGTGGCGCGGGGATTCGTCTCCGCGCTGACTATCATCACCTCATTCACGATCGCACACTCGATCACGCTAGCGGTGGCAACATTGCACCTCGTTCAAATTCCAAGTCGAATCGTTGAGCCGCTGATTGCTGCTTCCATTGTTTTTGTGGGCGTCGAGAACCTTTTGCGAGGCGACATTCCGAACGCGCGGCGAATGGTTCCGTTCGGGTTTGGTTTAATCCATGGATTTGGCTTTGCTTCGGCTTTGCGGGAGGCCGGCATCGGCTCGGGCACGGGCGGCATCGTGCTGCCGCTATTCTCTTTCAACCTGGGCGTGGAGCTCGGTCAAATCATGGTCGCCGCCGCGGCGCTGCCGATCATTTGGAAACTCCGGGAGAATCCCATGTTTGTCGCGCGGTGGGCGCCGGCGTGCTCAGCCGCCGTTGTGTTACTCGGCAGTTTTTGGCTCGTCGAGCGAGTGTGCATAAATTAATGGCGACTGCATTGATCGTCCACACAACTCCTGAGCCTCGCGTCGTTGTTACAGCTGCTATCGGGATGGCGTGACCCCGCTCGGCGGCGCTGCGCAGCGGCAAGCAGCGTCATGGCTATACGCCGCAGTTCTCGACCGGAGAGATTGCGCTGACAGTGGCTAAGCGATTTACTTGCCGCATGCATACCCACCCGAGAAGTCCGAAAGAAATGACGCGCGGGATGATGTATTTCCCGCGCATGCTGGACAAGATTCGGCTACACGGCCGGGGCGAATTGCACGAGGATTATCATGAGAATCTTGGCGCGCCTAGAACGCTTGATGGTGCTTGCTGCAATTTTTTGCGGATCAACTACGACGATCTTCGCGAGCGCATTCTCCAGGGCGGAACCGACGAAGAAATCCTTGAGTGGTGTTTTCAAAACGGCCGGCAGCTGAATGAGGGCGACCTTTTTGTCTGGAATGCTTTCACGTCGAAACTCGGATGGCGCGATTCTTCTACTTCAGTGTTGGAGAAAAGGAAAAAGAAGTACGGCATCGCTGATCGCACTGACATTCTCACAATTATTGACCTAATCGATTTCGACGAAGGCCGGAAAAGTTAGAAGTGTGTGGAATCTATTTCCTGATTAGACAGGTTCGTCGCTGAGTGCGATGGAAGGATCGAATGGAGAATGGAATCATGAATGGAAAGGCGTTGTGGGTAGTGTTGGAGGCGAAGCCGGGTAAGGAAGCGGAAGTAGAGAAATTCTTGCAGACTGGTCAGGCATTGGTGGAGGCCGAGCCGAAAACGGTGTCGTGGTTCGCCATTAAGATCGCGCCGTCCATATACGGTATTTTTGACACGTTCGCAGATGACTCTGGCCGGGATGCGCACTTGAATGGCAAGGTCGCGCAGGCTTTGAAAGAAAAAGCGGCTGAGCTTTTGGCAAAATCACCTTCAATCGAGAAAATTGATGTGATCGCGTCGAAGCTGCCCAAATAATTGCTGAAAGAGGTGAGCTCGTTCCGACCTCCAGCGGTGACTTCATCGAACCTGACTCGTCGCAGCGTACGCTTTGGCGTTGCCATTTGCCTGTGCATTCTGGTCTTCAACGCGTGTCAATACGAAGTTCCGATCACATCGAGTCCCACTCGCAAAGTGCAGGAACAACTTCTCGGGAACTGGGTTTCCCTGGACGGCAAGGAGAACATGAGGGTGCGGCGGTTGGATGAGAGCACTTACATCGTCTATTACGATGGTGATTTATTCCGCGCATATCACTCCGATGTCGCGGAAATGCCGTTGGCTAGCGTGCAGGATCTCAACTCAAACGATCGCAAGTACGCCTATGTCGTTTGGAAATTGTCGAGTGACGGCAAGGGTCTGACTTTACGGAGCGTCAATAAAGTGATCCCAAAGGATACCAAGGACTCCGCGGCGGTTGCTGCGCTTTTGACAAAAAACGCGCGTAATCCTGAGCTGTTTGGCGAGGAAATCGAGTTTCGCAAGGAGAAGTAACGCTCGCTGCGCTACATCCGGCGTGGCCAATCCAACGAACATGTTGTAGCGGAGATTCCAGATGTCTGAATTGAATCAATTACGCGTCGTCTTTCTTCTGTCGCTTTCATTATTTTTCTGCGCTCAACGCGTTGGTGCGCAACAAACGCCGGCGGCAACGTCGACTCCCACCGCGTCGCCGTCGTCGACACCTGCTGTGTTTTCACCGCAAACACTGGCGGAGCTGAAACGATTGCAGCAGGCAGCTCTAACCAGCGACTATGCCTACCGGCAAGTGGCGCATCTGTCGAACAACATCGGGCCACGTTTGACCGGATCGGCGCAGGCGGCCAAAGCCGTTGAGTACGTCGCCGGCGAATTGAAGGCCATCGGCTGCGAAGTACAGCTCGAGAAAGTGATGGTGCCGCATTGGGTGCGCGGCGAGGAGACGGCGGCGCTCGTTCAGTTTCCTGGACAAGCGCGAAACACGACGCAGAAAATTGTGCTTTGTGCACTCGGGGCAAGCGTCGGGACGCCCCTGAATGGAATCGAAGCAGAGGTGATCGTCGTCAGAAATTTTGATGAACTAAAATCGTTGCCTCGCGACAAAGTCGCGGGCAAAATCGTCCTCTTCAATTATCCATTCGACAAACAAATGGCCGCGGAGGGTCGCGGCGGCGAAGCGTACGGCGAAGCAGTCGTTTATCGCAGCAATGGTCCAGTTGCGGCTGCGCGCCAAGGCGCGATCGCCTGTCTGGTCCGTTCAGTCGGTGGTGCCGACTATCGGCTTCCGCACACCGGCGAGACGGATTACGTGAATGACACGCCGAAAATTCCTGCCGGCGCGGTCACCGCGGAGGATGCGGATTTGATCGCTGACCTGGTCCGCCAGGGACCGGTGAGAATGAAATTGGTTCTCACGCCCCAAACCCTGCCGGATGTCGAAAGCGCAAACGTGATCGGCGACATCAAGGGTAGCGAACATCCCGAACAAGTGATCGTCGTTTCCGGCCACCTGGACTCCTGGGACCTGGGCACAGGCGCGATTGACGATGGCGCGGGAGTCGCAGTCTCGATGGAAACGGCAAATCTGGTCCAAAAACTTCATCTCAAACCAAAGCGCACAATCCGCGTGATTGCGTGGATGAATGAAGAGAACGGGCTGGCCGGATCGAAACATTACGCAATAGACCATGAAAAAGAATGGATGAACCATTTCGCCGCCATGGAAACAGACGGCGGTGCCGATCATCCGCTTGGCATCAACATCAAGGCAAAACCTGAAGTGAAAAAGATGTTTGCGCCGATCGCGGCAATTTTGCAGGAGTCAGGCGCGGGCATCCTGAATCTGGTCGAACATTGCGGTGCCGACATTGGACCGATGGAAAAAGCAGGCGTGCCTGCTTTCAGTCCGATTCAGGACAGTCGTTTCTATTTCAATTATCATCACACGGCCGCTGACACGCTGGACAAAATTGTCCCGAAACAATTGGCAGAGAATTCTGCCGTCGTCGCAGTCCTCGCGTATGCGCTCGCGAACATGGAGCAACCGTTGCCTCGTTGAGTTGTATTCCGGCTCGCTACGTCGAAGCGCTCCGGGGTGTTGCTACGCGCAGCGGGCGATACAGCGCCGTGGTTAGATATCCTCTTGTGATGCCGCCTAACGGTGCATCAAATTGCGCAGCTCGTTGAGCGCAAAATTCGCTGATCGCCGTCCCCGATTGCGCACAAATCGCCATGGCCCGGGCATCGACGAAATAAGTGAGCAGAATGCTGTCGCGCGTTTTCACTTCCTGTCCGACTGGGTCGGCGGAATGCCATGTATTGTCAGCCACTGCAAACGCGTAGCCGCTATTGGGTGAGAATGACATCTGCGCCTTTTTGGGTTTTCTCCCATTTGGGAGCACTTCATGGAAGATGGTCCCGATATGTGGTGTCGAGTTGTCGGGCGGCAGATAAAACTGGACGGTGATTCCCTTCCAGAGGCTATCGGTGTGTTTGAAGATGCGGTATCCAGGAATATCGCGAGTCAGAATCGGGACCGGATACATTTTGACGTTCGCAAAGTCGGCGCCGAACCTGCGCTTCAAGCCTGGCGCGAGTCGCTGCATGAAAGCTTTCTCCAACTCTTTGGAACGCAATGCACGGCCGGTTGCGTCCCAGATTTCGCGCTTCATCGGCGGCAAATGACGGATGTACTCCGGGAAAAGATCGATCTTGGTGCGAGTGGGTTTCCCGTCGGCCCTGCTGCTGCCCATTTTACTTTTGCCAGACATGGCGCGGTAGTCGTCTGTCACAGGCATCGCCAGCAACATCTCCGTGTAAAAGTCATCGGGAAATATGCGGTCGAATCTCAAGTGAAGGAACGGTGCATCGTCAGCACTTGCGTTTCGGACTGAGTTCGCCACGAAAGCGGTCAAATTGTTGACTGACCACGATTGTCTCATTGATTGAATTGTTCCCGTGAATGATGAGTCAAACAACTGAAAAACGCTCGCGTTTCGCGCGCTTCGGGCGCTGGGTTGCCGAGTTAGTTCTGGTGTTTGTTGGCGTTTACTTGGCGTTTTGGCTGAGCAATTATCAGCAACACCGGCAGGATGCCGAACGGCGCGACCGAATCCTGGCGTACATCGAGCAAACACTGAGCGAAGGAATCGAAAGCTCAAAAGCTAACCGCGAGAAAGATCAAGAGCCAGAAGCGGCGGAGTTTCGGCGCGCGCTGGACGCTGGTGAGATGCCGCCCGTGCGTCCCTTTGTTTTCATTACCGACTACAGCCCAAGCGACCTAGCCACGATGCTGCAATCCGGAGGCGTCCAACTGTTCGACGTGCAGACGCTTAGGGCGCTGCGCAACGACGAATCAGTTATCCGTTGGGGATTGGCCCGCATGGCGCGCTATCAAAAATTAAGTGACGAGCTGATTGTGCCGAATCTCGACCGGGACATTTCCTTCTTTTACGATCAGGCCACCAAGAAATTGAGAAAACAATTCGAGATATATCCCAAAGCTCTGGAAGCAAGAGTGAACTTTGCGCACGAGCTTGAACGAACCCACACGGAACTCCTCGAAAGAATCCAAGCCGAGCGGCAACAAAGTCATTAACATGAGTCCAACACTCCGAGTCTTTACACTTCCCTTTTTCCTCCTGGCCACGAGTTTCGCGTTGGCGGCCGATTATCCGGCGCCGACCGAGAGCGATTTTACGATTCGCGATTTCAAATTTGCGTCAGGCGAAACACTGCCGGAGTTGCGCCTCCATTATCGGACGCTGGGAAAACCGGAAAAGGACGCCCAGGGCAAAACGACGAATGCAATCCTCATCATGCACGGTACTACTGGGAGCGGCGCGCAATTTATTCGCCCCGAATTTGCCGGTGAGCTGTTTGGGAAAGATCAGCCGCTCGACGCGACGAAATTTTTCATCGTGTTACCGGACGGCATTGGCCACGGCAAGTCGAGCAAGCCGAGCGACGGCATGCACGCGAAATTCCCCCGCTACGGCTACATCGACATGGTGGAGGCGGACTACCGTCTCTTAACAGAGGGACTCGGCGTGGATCACGCGCGAATGGTCATGGGAACTTCAATGGGCGGAATGCACACATGGCTCTGGGGGGAATTGCATCCCGATTTCATGGATGCGCTGATGCCGCTGGCGAGTTTGCCGACGCAGATTTCGGGACGCAATCGTGCCTGGCGTCGCATGGTCATCGACGCCATCCGCTATGATCCAACCTGGAATGGCGGTGAGTACAAGACTCAGCCGCCGAGCCTGCGCACAGCTGCCGAGATGCTTTGGTTGATGAGCAGCAATCCAGTCTTGCGTCAGAAAGACGCTCCTACGCTTGGGAAAACGGATGAAGTCCTCGACAAATTCGTTGAGCAAATCGTCAAGACTGATGACGCCAATGACGTGCTTTACGCGCTTGAGGCTTCACATGACTACGATCCGGGGCCGAACCTGGAAAAAATCGTGGCGCCTCTTTTGGCAATCAACTTTGCCGATGATCTGATTAATCCGCCCGAGCTCGGTATTCTTGAACGGGAGATCAAACGCGTTCCGCATGGCCGCGCAATTGTGATTCCGTTCAGCGACCAAACGCGCGGCCACGGCAGCCACACGCTGGCGGCGTTGTGGAAAGATCAGTTAGTGGATCTGCTTAAGGAGACAGAAAAGTAAGTCGCGAATCAATCTCCGTAATAGTACGCGCCGCCGTAGTAACTGTACCATGGATAGTACGGATAATAGTACGGGGCGTGGTAAGTATTATATCGGGCCTCAGGTGCTGAATAAGAGTATGTGTCAGCACATCCGCTGAGCGAAAGCGCAAGGAGTGCTGCGCACAAGAGCGACAGCATGGTTACCCGAGATATGTTCGTAATTGCTGTCGACGATGTCTTCATCTCCTCATTTAATGACAACGGCGCAAACAAACAAAGCCAAATTAAGGTAAATTTTCTACCCACACCTTTGTGAGGCTTTGATTCGCTCAAGTCGTATCCTTCGGTGAAGGTGGGCAGCGCCGCGGCTACAGCATGTTGGGGGAATGTGCGCGCCTTTGTTACACGCTCGAATGCCGCGGTCCGCCCGCGAACAGTCCCGCACGAAGCGCTTTCGGACAGCCGCGCGTCCACGCATCGCTTTGAAAACGCCCGGCCTCAAATTAGACTTCGCGTAATGAAGCGAAAATACTTTTGGTTCGGCGCGTTGCTTACAATGGTTTCCACCATGTTCGCCCAGGAGCGATCCCCATCAACGACGCCGGCAGATTTCGACGCCATTATCAAAGACGGCACGGTTTACGACGGCACTGGCGCCGAGCCTAAACAAGCGGACGTGGCGATTCGTGGCGATCGGATCGTTGGCATCGGCGATTTCAAAGCGGCAAAGGCGAAGACAATGATCAATGCGAAGGGACTCGCGGTCGCGCCCGGGTTTATCAACATGCTTTCCTGGTCCACTGTGTCGCTGATCCAGGACGGCCGCTCACAGAGTGAAATTCGGCAAGGCGTGACGACTGAGATTATGGGCGAAGGCGAATCGATGGGCCCGGTGAACGATCGAGTGCGCGAGCACATGGTTCGTCAGCAGATCGACGTCAAGTACGACATCAAATGGAACACGCTCGCGGAGTATTTGCAGTATCTGGAAAAGCGTGGCGTGTCGTGCAATGTGGCGTCGTTCATCGGTGCGACGACGATTCGTGAGTACGTGATCGGATTCGAAGATAAACAGCCGACGCCGGAACAACTCGACCAGATGCGCGAGCTGGTGCGCAAGGAAATGGAAGCGGGCGCACTGGGGATCGGTACTTCTCTGATTTATCCACCCGCCTTTTACGCGAAGACCGAGGAACTAATCGAGCTTTGCAAGGTCGCTGCGAAATACCAGGGCAAATACATTTCGCATATGCGCAGCGAGGGCAACCGGCTGCTCGAAGCGCTTGATGAATTAATTCACATCAGCCGCGAGGCGAAGATTCCGGCAGAAGTTTATCACATCAAAGCATCAGGCCACCAAAATTGGCCGAAGATCGAAGATCTACTTTCGCGAATCGAGGCCGCGCAGAAGGAAGGACTGAAAATCACGGCAGACATGTACGCTTACACAGCAGGAGGAACCGGCCTGGACGCGTCGCTTCCGCCGTGGACGGAAGACGGCGGTTATCCTGCGTTATTCAAGCGGCTGCGCGATCCGGCGACACGCGAGAAGATCAAGGCAGAGGTCCAAAAGCCTACGGGCGCGTGGGAAAACCTGTTCCTGGACGCCGGAGGACCGGAGCACATTCTGCTGGCAGAGTTCCGATCGGAAAAACTGAAGCCGCTTACCGGAAAAACATTGGCTGAGGTCGCCACGATGCGGGGCAAAGATCCCATCGACACCGTGATGGATTTGATCGCCGAAGACGAATCGCGCATTGGCACACTTTATTTCATCATCTCCGAAGACAACGTTAAGAAGGAGCTCGCAAAACCGTGGATTTCATTTGGGTCCGATGAGGCTTCGCAGGCGCCGGAAGGCGTTTTCTTGAAATCCAATCCGCACCCGCGCGCCTATGGAAATTTCGCGCGCGTGCTGGGCAAATATGTACGTGACGAAAAAGTAATTCCAATCAAGGAAGCTATTCGACGGTTGAGCGGATTGCCGGCCACAAATCTGGGACTCGATCATCGCGGTTTTCTCAAGGAAGGGATGTTTGCCGATGTGGTTGTGTTCGATCCGGCGACGATTGCTGACCGCGCCACGTACGAGAAACCGCATCAATACGCAGTAGGGGTGAAGCATGTTTTCGTAAACGGTGTGCAAGTGCTCAACGACGGAGAGCACACCGGCGCGAAACCCGGCCGGGCTTTGTGGGGCCCGGGAAAAATAAAATAGCGCAAGCGATCGCGCTCTCATTGCAAAGGGAGCGCAAAGCAGCGAAATTTTGGCGTCGCACCGATTTAGCAAATGGACCCGATCAAAAACATTAAGTTGCGCTGGCTGCATGGCGCATTGCACGATCTGACCTCTGAACTATCGCGTCTACAGTTTTCCAGGTTTGTGGCGCACGCATGGGAGCCGGCAATCAATGCGTATCGCTGCGAGGAATCCATTCGCATTTGCGTGGATCTGGCGGGGGTCGATCGCGCGCTCATTGATCTCACCGTCGAACCGCGACGCTTGGTGATTCGCGGCACGCGCGAGCTACCGGAACCGACCGGCGATGAAGGATGCGCCCTGCAATTGTTGGCCATGGAAATCGATTACGGCCCGTTCATACGTGAAGTGCCGTTGCCAGCCGATGTGGAAATCGAACAAGCGTACGCCGAGCAGCGCAATGGATTGCTCTGGATTTCGCTGCCCTTGAAAGAGTCATGAGCGCAAAAGAACTCAGCACGTTGCGAGCCGGCGTCGAATCGAAACCGGGAACGGAAAGCACAATCGCCGTCGGAACTGGCGAAAGCCAGATGCCACATATCCCGGAGGAGTTATCGATCCTGCCAGTGCGTGGACTTGTTATTTTTCCGGGGACGATCATTCCGCTGACCATTCAGCGTGCCGCGTCGCTCAAACTGCTCGATGATACTTTGCCGCGAACAAAAGTGATCGGGCTGGTGACGCAGCGCGATGAGGCGAAGGACGATCCGACGCCGCAAGACCTCTACACGGTCGGCACGGCCGTGCTTGTGCTCAAACTTTTACGCCAGGCGGACGATAATGTGCTAGTCATCGTGCAGGGGTTGCGTCGCTTTTCACTCCGCAAAATCGTAGCGACGTCGCCCTTCCTGCGTGCCGAGGTTGATTTGCCCGAATCGATAACGCCGGCGCCAAGCAAGGAGTGGGAAGCCACATTCCGAAACTTGCGCGATTCCGCCGCCAGATTGTTCGAGCTGGCGCCGGACGCCCCCGAACAAGCGCGCCTGATGATTTTGAATATCGAAAGTCCCGAGCAACTTGCTGATTTTCTCGCGCCCAATCTCAATGTCGATGCCGCGCAAAAGCAGGCGCTGCTCGAAGAGTTGGATGTCGAAAAGCGCGTACGGGCAGTACAGAAACAGATATCTGCCCAGTTGGAGATCGCTGAGATCCAGCAAAAACTGCAAAAAGATGTGGCCTCGCAATTTTCCGATGCGCAACGACGGGCCTATTTGCGTTCGCAAATCAAGGCGATCCAGCGCGAGCTGGGCGAAGCAGAAGGCGGCGGCGAGGAACAGGCCCAGCAATTGCGTGCCCGGCTAGAGGAAGCCAAGCCGCCAGAGGAAGTAATGAAACAGGCCGAGCGCGAATTGAAGCGCCTCGATTTCATTCCTCCGGCCAGCCCGGAATTCTCGGTCATTGTCAGTTACATTGAGATCATTGCCGATCTGCCCTGGAACAAATTGAGCGAGGACAATCTCGATCTCGATCAGGCGCAGAAAATTCTCGACCGCGATCACTATGATCTGGAAAAGGTAAAAAAGCGGCTGATCGAATACCTAGCCGTGCGCAAACTCAATCCACAGGGGCACGGCGCGATCCTCTGTTTTCTGGGGCCGCCTGGCGTGGGAAAAACCAGTCTCGGTCAATCAATCGCCGACGCGCTGGGCCGAAAATTTGTCCGGATCAGTCTCGGCGGTATGCGCGACGAGGCGGAAATTCGCGGACATCGTCGCACGTACATCGGCTCGATGCCGGGACGTATCATTCAGGAGCTTCGCCGTTGTGGCACCCGCAATCCGGTTTTCATGCTCGATGAGATTGACAAGATCGGTGCTGATTTTCGTGGGGACCCTGCGAGCGCACTGCTCGAAGTGCTCGACCCGCGACAAAACAATGCGTTTGTCGATCGTTATCTCGATGTGCCCTTCGACCTGTCACAGGTGATTTTCATCGGCACCGCGAACTATATCGAGGGCATACCAGAACCGTTGCGCGACCGGATCGAAGTCATTTCGCTGCCCGGTTACACCGAGCGTGAAAAACTCGAGATCGCTAAGCGGTATCTCGTGCCGCGGCAGCTCGAAGAAAATGGGTTAAAACCAGAGCAATGCGAATGGCAAGAGGACGCGCTCCGCCGCGTGATTAGCGATTACACGCATGAGGCCGGCGTGCGCGAGCTTGAACGACAGATCGGCGCGATCTGTCGCGGCGTCGCAGCGCAGGTTGCACGCGGCAAGACCGATCACGTCACCGTCACGCCGGATGTGGTGTCGGAAATGCTCGGTCCGGCCAAATACGTGCGCGAAACCAAACTGAAAACGAGCAAGCCGGGCGTTGTCACAGGACTGGCGTACACGCCTGCCGGCGGTGAAGTGTTACACATTGAAGCCACGCGTTACCCAGGCAAAGGCAATATCATCCTCACCGGCCACATTGGTGAAGTGATGAAGGAATCCGTCCAAGCTGCGCTGAGTCTTCTTCGCAGCCGCGAGGGCCAACTGGGCGTAAATCCAGAAGATTTTCGCGAAATGGACATTCACGTGCACGTGCCTGCAGGTGCCGTTCCGAAAGATGGTCCTTCAGCCGGCATCGCAATGTTTACGGCGTTAGCGTCGCTCTTTAGCAAGACGCCGGTGCGGCCGGATGTCGCCATGACCGGCGAAATCACGTTGCGAGGGCTGGTGCTGCCTATTGGCGGTCTAAAAGAAAAAAGCCTTGCGGCGATGCGCGCGGGAATTTCAACGGTGATCATTCCAAAGCTCAACGAAAAAGACCTCTTTGATGTTCCCGAGGAAGCGAAACAGAAACTCAAATTCGTCCCTGTCGAAAATGTCGACGAAGTCCTGGCCGTAGCGCTGGAGAAAGATGGCGCTACGTCCGCTTCGGAACGTAAATTAGCCTGACGGTAACGTCGGACCGGAGGCGCTGTTGACGAAAACGTTGTTGTTCAGGTACCAGATGGCTGTTTGAAGCGTGTCGCCATTGTAAAGGACATAGTCGGGCTTGCCGTCACCGTTAAAGTCGGCAGTCGCTATCAATACCCAACCAGTGGGAAGAGTCGGTCCCCAAGCGGCGCCAACAAGGGTTAGTCCCGATAAGTAGCCGATAGCTGTGTAGCCTGAACTGGGATGGAATAAGAGGTAATCTGGGTGACCGTCGCCATCAAAATCCGCTGCACCTACCGCTGTCCAGCCTGGAGGGAGAGTTGGACCATAGCCACCACCAGCGTAAACGTTATTGTTCATGTACCAGATAGCTGTTTGATGCGTGCCACTGTTGTAAAGCACGTAATCCGGTCTGCGATCGGCGTTAAAATCGGCCGTGCCCACTAATTCCCATCCGTTGGGAAGGGTCGGTCCGTAAGCGCCCCCGACGTACGTCGGCCCGGACAAATACCAGATTGCCGTTTGCTTCGTGACGGAGTTGAACAAGGCGTAATCGCGATGGATGTCCCGATTGAAATCCGCCACACCTCTCAAGCGCCAGCCAGCCGTAAGAGATGGACCGTAGGCGCCGCCGACGTAAAGGTTGTTATTCAGATACCAGATCGCTGTTTGACGCGTGTTCGCGTTGTAAAGCACATAATCAGGCTTGCCATTGTTGTTGAGATCGGCGGTCGTGATTAAGTTCCAACCTGTTCGACCGATTCGGACATAATAGATGTCTTCTTCACCATTAAATGTCGCCGCATACGCAACGTTCGCACCCCCGTTATTCGAAACGATCGTGATGTAATCGCCAAGCTTGTTCTGATTCGGATAACCGAGGAACGGGTTAAACGAATTGCTGATTGCGGTATTGGGCGACCAGGTATTCCCGCCATCGAGGCTGGACGAATAAAAGAGCTGCGAGTCGGTATTGTTCGCAGCGTTACGAGTATCCAGCCAGACTGCATCGATTCGCCCGTTAGGCGCAACGGAAAGCGTGCCAAACCAGTGCCACTTCGCGCGGTTAACAGGATCGTCATTGATCCGACGTGGCGCGCTGAAACTTTGGCCTCCATTTGTGCTCCGCGCGAACATCACGTCACTACCCGTGGCAGCGCCGACAGGCTGAACGCTCGCAAGCATGTAAACATTGTTGTTCGTACTCCTGCCTGAACGATCCACTGCCAGAAACACCTGACCTACTAATCCTTGCGGATTAATCCCTCCAGTGACGATCCTGCCCCCGAGGTTAACCGCCGTACTTTGGTCGAAATTGGGCACTACGGCGCCGTTCTTTGCGTTGGTGGAGCGAACACACCAGATTTGCGTTGCCTGGCTACCCACCAGTTCTACCCCTCCGATGAAGAGATTCCCGTTGGAGTCAACGTCCAGCGTGCCGAATGCGGGGGAATTGGGGATATCGATCGGATTCATCCAGGTGACTCCGCCGTTGGTCGATCGAGTGAATTGTCTGCTAGCGTAATTGTTGCCGTCGCTGCTCCAGGATTGGTACTGGAAGCCGTGTCCCGTGCTGTTGGTATTGTCGATCGTAAACCACTGCTTATCGCCGCCATACGCCGCTGCCATATACGCCCATGATTGACCGCCATTGAGCGATCGCCACAAGTCGTCAAAAAAAGTCTGCAGAAGACTGAGATAAAAAAAATGCCCGGCACTATCGGAGTTCAGGACCGGATCGCTGCGAAAGACGTTGTGTTGGAGAACGCTGGCGGAAGTCCAGGTCCTGCCGCCGTTGATCGTATGCGCAAATCCAGCCTGGCGAAAATTAGACGCGATGCTGTCGAATTGCCTCCAACCGATACTCATCCTGTTTCCGTTGGTCGGATCGGCGCAAATCGACGGCTCATTTGCGGCGTCGCCAACAATGTTATTGCCGCTGGCATTAACGTTGACTTGATAACTCGTGTAAGGACCGAACTGCGAGATCAGTCCGGGCGACGTGGCTATGGCCGGGGCTAGCGGCGGCGGGTTATCGTATTTTTCGAGCGGCTCCTTCGTAAGCGGCTTGCTGGGCGCGAGAGTCTGACTCGTGGCGACATTGGCTAAACAGATAACGATCAAAAAGCTGCCCAGACTCGCCCGTGACATCGCTTCACTATTATACCTCTAACTGCCCCAAAGCGCGATTCAGAAAATCATGATGATCGGCAGTTAAGTTTTGGATGCCGTGTCGCGCAGGCTGAGTTCACATAATCGCCACGGAAACGTCACCGTTTGTTTGCGAGGCCGTCATCTGTTCGTAACGCGCGGCTGCAATGGTGCCGACAAAACGCAATCAAAAATCACGAAACCTGGACAATGATTCACTGAGTAGTTTGATCGCACGCAACTTGCTACCGATGGGTAAGGTTGCGCCACAGATAGACCGAGAGCCGGGCGTCTTCGGATTGAAATTCTCCGGGGGCGCCCGCTGCTTTTGGCGCAACTAACAGCTGGCAGGCGGATCGACTTCCCTGAAGACGCGGCAATGAGCCGCCAAGCCGCGCCAGGTTATCCAACGTGCTGAGGAGTCGTCGCGGCGACGCCTAATACACGAACATCACCACGCCTCCGTGTTCGCTTTTTGCTCGATTTGTTCAAGACTCGGATCGGCATTCTGAATCCAATCGCGTGTCTCGTTAATTTCAGCCGGATTGACCGGGATCGCGCGTGGAATGGGCTCGGCGCGTGCCACCAATTGCCCGTCAAACTTCACCGGTTTCCCGCGTTTGATGGGAAATTTCCAGTGGCGTCCAAATCTGTAGAGCGCGTAAAACATGGTCTTCGCTTCAACGGCGCTCACCCCGCTGCAGCGCATGGCGTAGTAGAACATGCGGTCGCAATCTTGCCACGGCCGTTTCTGGTTCCCATACGCGACATCGTGCAATACGGAGGCATTCCGATATCTTCCTTCGAATGGACCGCCCATGAACGACCAGAGGTAGCGCGGAATGGACGCCCCATCGACAAGCGAGCCGATGGGAGCGACCCAGACGTTGCCCGTCGGATCTGTATAACGCAATTCAGTTAACAGCGTCATGGTTCGCCCATCTGGATTCCACTTGGTCACTGGCTCTCCATCGTAAAAGCCCCATTTGGTTGCGCCTGGAACGACTTGCTCACCTCCGGGAACCTGGGCTTGATCCTTGTCCGACGCGCATGCGGCGAAGAGCGCTACGAAAAATACAAACAACTGACTGATTTTTCTGTATTCCATGTGAGATCAGAACGTTTGACGTGTTCCTTGAATTTTCAATGCTGAAGTATCGCCCCGCCGGTGGAAACGCCAAATGCGGGCTGGATTGTCATTTCGACATAGCTACTTCAAGGCGTTGAAATCATCCCCAGACCAAGCAAGGAGCTGGGTCAGGATGACCGCGAGGAAAGAACAACGCGTTCGGGAGTTGCTTTCTTTTGCTTCGGAGCCGAGGACGTGATCGGTTCGCCTTCGGTTTGTTTTCGGTATGGCTGGAGATAAAACATCATGAACACGCCAATCACCACGAGCAGCGAACCGATCCATTTCAACAACCAGCCGGGATCGCGCAATATTTGCACGGTGCTTTGACCGAGATTTTCCGGGTTCCATGACGCCTGAGAAATTTTGTAAGTAAGTCCCGTCCAGGTGTGCCACCAGGTTCCCGGATAACTGAATGGATGGTTCATCCAGCATGAGCCCGTAGCTGTCTCGCCATCGGCAGTCACAACGCGCAGAGTACTCTTGAACCCCGCAGGGCTGTCACTGCCTTCATTCCGTTTCACTTCGAAGTCCAGCAGTTCCAGTCCGATTGGCAGCGACACCGTTTTCCAACCATAGGCAACCATGGTCGGGCTGGGTGAAGTGGGAATTGCAATCTGCCAACCCGCCGGAACCCATCGCTCAAGATTTTGCCCGGTTTGCTGAATGCCGACGCGCACTCCATCTGGCAAATCGGTACTCGCTGACATTTTCTCCGAATTTACAGGGTTGAAATCCATCGAGCTCGCCGCGTGCGGCATCGTTTTATCGATCGTTAGTTGCCAATCCGCCCAACCGGTCGGCAGCGGCTTGTCCAACTCGATCTTGCCGCTCGACTTGCCGTTCTTCCGCGAAGTCAGCTCGTAACTGATGGTGCCATCGTCCGCGATAAACAGCGTTAAATGATTCGGTGTTCCTTCACCAGGTGCGGGCATTGATGGTGGGCCGCCGGTCGTAGTGAGATCTTTGGGACTCCCATGTGGATTTGTTTCGGGTTCGCTGGCCGGCACACCCTTGCCTCGAATTGTCACAAGCACTGCAGGATTGTTCGGCTGATCGGTCGCGGAAGTGGGGTCGCCATTCTCGATTCGAAAATCGGCCCAGTAGTCGTCGATTTTGAGTGTGAATGGCGTATCGGCGACTGCGACGTCACGACCTAGATTTTCCGCAACATCGAAACTCGCTTCTTTTTCACCCAGTGAAATCAGAACGCGTCCTTTGTTGCCATTCTGAGGTCGTTCCAGGCGCACCTTCGCGCCGGCGCTCCCACCCTTGCTAACACGACCAATCTGCTCCTCAGGCGCTTTGCTAAAGGCGAATATTGATTCCTCAAGATCGGTCTCTTCACTCTTGCTCATACTCGTGCTCGAACTCGAGGGCGGGCGATTCGAAGAATCGTCCTTACCGATGTCTGGCGCGGTACCGCGTTTGAGCTCGATATTGGCCAGACCCATGGAGAAATTTCCGTTCTGCGGATCGTCGGCGAGCAGCCAGCCATCGAGATGCTGATTCATCATCGCTGTGGCAACGGCGAAATGCAGCGCCGGGGCTCCGCCATCATTCAGTGGCTTTGGGTTGAGCTTTGCGTCGATTGTTGGCGCGTAATCAATAATACTCAAATGCGCGCCGCTCGCGAGAAGGCCAAGGTCCCGTGGATGCTGTGGCGTCGGCGGATGATGCAAAAACTCAGCGGGATAGCCTTTTACGATTCCATCGACATCATGGACGCGCAGTTGGCGTTCGTTGACCAGAAGCCGGTTCGTTGGCGGTTCGCCTTTGAAAAGTGTGATCGTTCCTTCGATTCCCCAAATTCTGCCGATAAGCGATCCGATCAGCAGCGTAATGATACCGAGGTGCGTGATCAGAAACGCGACGTGATGTTTGTACCAGGGCCAACGAGAGAGCGCGGAACAGGTAAGGTTTGCTCCAAGCAAAACAAGCCAAAGATTGAACCAGGCCGCCCCGTAGACATAGGCGCGCGAGACATTCGCATCGAAGCTCGATTCATAGAGCGTGCCCGCGATCGCGGCGACAATGATCACCGCAAGCAGGACCACCGCGAGTTTAAGCGATGCGAAGAATTCGAAGATGGGATTGCGCTGCCAAGCGGTCCGCTCGGATGAATTCGAGGTTGCCATGCGAAGATCGACACCTTCCGCGAGGTGACGCCGTGCTTCAACTCGCGAACGCTTTCGGAGTCATTCGCGGAATTTCCGCCTCGCACTTGCGACGGCCGCCTTGACCGTTGTTGTGCGGCTTCCTAACGTCGCCGATGCCCAATGAGTCGTTGTTCGAGAAACTCCAAGTCGATGGGGCCCAAATCGCTTATCGTCGAATTGGGAACGGCCGGCCGCTTGTCGTCCTGAATGGTTTCGCCGCGACAAGTGCGGACTGGGATCCTTCCTTTATCGACTGGCTCGCTTCCTCCAATGAGCTCATCCTCCTCGACAATCGCGGAATCGGTCACTCCACAGACAACGGACAGCCATTTGATATTGCCCAACTCGCCGATGATGCCGCGCGAGTGATTGAGATGCTCGGCATCGAGCGGATAAGTTTGCTCGGATGGTCGATGGGTGGTTTCATTGCCCAGACGCTCGCCGTGCAGCATCCGGGGCGTATTAACAAACTCATCTTGTTATCGACGGATCCCGGCGGAGCTAATGTAGATCTCGCCTCAGCCGACGTGTGGTCACAACTCATCGATATGTCCGGGACGCCCCATGAGCAGGCGCGTCGATTACTGTCGTTGGTTTTTCCGAGTGATGTCGCGGAATCCATTTATCGCAAGTTCGGCGATATCGTAGCAGCGGCGCGTGCGCACCTGTCTCCTGATCTCGTTAATCGTCAGGTCGCGGCGATGGATGCGTGGCACCGCACTGGCGTCGGGAACCGCCTGCGAGAGATAAATGTGCCCGTGTTAATTGCGACTGGCACAGGCGACATCGTGATTCCGTCGTCCAATGCGTTGAGGCTGGTTAACGCCATTCCTGGCGCGTGGCTGGCTCAATTCAATGGCGGCGGCCACGCGTTCATGTACCAATATCCCCGACCGCTCGCAGACCTCATCAATAGTTTTCTCGAGCTTGGATGAAGGATTCGACGGGGCGTGTCTGTCATAAACGCTCAACGCGTCCAGGCTTTCCAGCGTTTACGGATCGGTTTTGCGTAGCGGTCCACGTCGATCTTTTTCAGTTGTTTTACGCCATCTTTTACTGCGTCAGCCGAGCTTTCATACTTTTCCCTGGCTGATTTGAACAACGGCCAGAGAAAAGGCAGCGAAAGAACACTCCAGTCGAAATTTCCCAGCGGCGACTTCACCTCTATTTCGGCCCTTCGCTCGCTGGTAGATGCAAAGCGGATAGCTAATCCGATCGCGATTCCGAGCCCCAGCGCGCCCAAGATGGTCGGCACGG
>Ga0193722_1000075_pt1 | contig 21020 bp, 12 predicted proteins | sample H2m1metaG_FD_143044 | JGI IMG/M metagenome (GOLD analysis project Ga0193722, IMG submission 143044) | Soil microbial communities from a riparian zone of the East river system, Colorado, United States - H2m1 | ecosystem: Environmental > Terrestrial > Soil > Riparian zone | place: USA: East River...
GAATTATTTTTGCCAACTACGACTACATCACTGGCTTCGATGGCTTCCTTTGGAGAGGAAACCATTAGCGACGAGATGTGAGGTATTGCTTGCTCGATATAGTGCTTGTTCGCACCCACGAGTCTCGCCAAAGCAACTTCTTCGTCGTAGATAGCCAACTTATATCCTTTGCCGATCAAGGTTTCGATCAATCCGACGATGGGACTTTCACGAAGATCGTCGGATCCGCCTTTGAAACTGAGGCCCAAGACCCCAACACGGCTTGTTCCTGTATGACGGATTAAATTGAAGGCCAGCTCGATCTGCTTCCGATTTGTTTCGAGCACAGCTCCAAGCACCGGCAGCTCCAGATCCAGCTGCTTCGCCTTGTAAAGAATAGCACGAAGGTCCTTTGGCAAACAAGAGCCACCGAAAGCAAATCCGGGTTTAAGATAGTAGGGTGAGATGTTCAGCTTCGTATCCCTGCAAAAAATCTCCATTACTTTGTGGCTATCAATGCCCAAAGCCTTACTAAGATTTCCGACCTCGTTCGCGAAACATACCTTGAGTGCGTGAAACGCGTTCGAGGCATACTTAATCAACTCAGCTACCGGAATGGGAGTGCGCTCCACAGGTGCTTTTAGACTGGAATACAGAGTTGCAAGTCGTTCGGCAGCACGATCGCCACAGGCGCCAATGATCGTAAAGGGAGGATGATAGAAATCATAAATGGCCGTGGTTTCACGCATGAACTCGGGATTCATGCAGATGCCGAAGTCTTTTCCATCCTTTTTACCAGATGCTTGCTCGAGCAAAGGTAGCACCACATCGTTCACCGTTCCCGGTAACACCGTGCTTCGGACGACTACGACGTGAAAACTATCCGTGGTTCGTAGCAACTCTCCGATTTGGCTGACAACTCTCTTTAACTGATCAAGACCCAGGCTGCCGTTGTCGTTGCTAGGTGTGCCAACACAGATTAGGGAAATGTCGCCAAGTCTCTGTATCCGCTGAGTGGCTCTCAATCGTCCGGCGTCAACTCCGCGGCGAATCAATGGTTCCAAGTCCGGTTCAATGATGGGGCTTTTTCCCGAGTTAATGAGAGAGACTTTGATCTCTTGTAAGTCCACGCCGGTCACCGAATGCCCCATCTCAGCGAAGCATGCAGCTGTCACGCACCCTACGTAGCCCATTCCGAAAACTGTAATATCCATAGAAGTTATTTTGTGGTTTTAGCCCTTTGCTAGTTCGCTATGTCCTGCGTTACTCGAGCACAGAACTGGGCTACCTGCCTCGGAGTCGTGTTCCAAAAAGCGCCGTTATAGCGCTGGTTCACATAATTCAAAAACGACCTGTAGTGATCAACCGGATATTCCCTTGATGTTGCGATCGCGTTGTCAAAGCACAAATAGTCAGGATGAACGTCAACTAATGCCATCCCGCCGTGTTGCGCGATCCAGTCGAGTTTTCGCATCCAGATTTCCGGTGTCTTCTCTTGCAACAGTACGAAGAGCGTGAAGTCTTGAGGAAGGGTATAAGGAAGTTCAACGTAACCGCTGGAAGAAGACTTGATGGTTGGTCGTTGATATCTGATCGATTCGCCATTTGGATTCGGGACCCAGAAGGGAAAGATTGTGTGCCGGCCCTGGGGTTGCGGTTCGAATGGATCCGTATCGAAAGTGGACGCATCGTATTGCACGTCGAGGTCGTGCAGCCAATCGAGATTCCGCAACATGAACCCCGATCTGAATCCCGACGCTCCCCACTCGCGCGCATAGGCGTTGATTCTCGCGGCGTGACGCGTAAACTTGCGACGCGAAGAAAAGAGATGGCCATCATGTTTAAGATCGTGTATGCCAACCTCGAAGCCGTTGGCAGTCAGTTCCTGCCTCAATTCAACTGGGACGCGGTAGGTCCCTTCTGGAATAAAGTTAAAGGAAGAGCAGAATCCAAGATCTCGTTCCAATTCCATCAACGACCGACACTTGCCGAGCCCGGCCTTGCTCTCAACGTCGTGCGTCAAAACAAGCGCAAATTTTTTGTTTTCCGGCCAGCCTGGCCATTTTTCCGGTGCCCGCTCCGAGCCCGGCATAATAGGCCATACGTCTCCGCTTTGCTTGCGTAATCGCACAGCCAGTTTCCGTCGAATAGCCGTTCGAATGGATTGCGGAACGAAAGGCTTTAGTCCGTAATAAATTCTATTGCGTAACATGAGAGAATAGCGATCTCGGTGGCCGCTATGAAGATCGGTGTGAGCACGAAACGGAGAGTTAAAACTTGTGTGCCTCTCGTGTCTCGACTCTTCAAAACCTCGGCGCCGGTGTTCAGCCAACGCCTCTATCAGCATCGAGGCCGACATGGGAGGACAAGCAGATGTATCAGGAAGAGTAGCAAAAGAGAGAGCATTCGCAGCATATCAACAATCTCGAGCGAACGGGAAGCGACCGATTGCAAAAATGTTATCCGTGCAGCCAATTAAGACTCAGAATCAAGCCACTTCGGGACGTAGGAACGCGTCTTGTTTACCACGACTGCAACATTGTTTCGCTCCGCAATCAGCTTCCCATAGCTGCGCCTGATTCCTTCGCGGTTGTTCTTCTCCGCCTCGACCACGACCAAAAGCTTGTCCATGAAAGCAGCCATTCCCCAGGTAGGGCTCGTTTGATCTAGCGGGGGCATGTCGAAGATAATGTAGTCAAAGTCACTTGCCTTCATATTCGGCATCATGTCGAAGAATTTTTTCAAGCCGAGCTGCGCCGGACCGCCGCTACTGGGTGATCCCACGGTAGCGAGATAGAGATTCTCCGTGGCCGACGCGATGGAGTCGGACGGCTTAAGAGCTCTGTTCAAAGGATAAGCAGGTTTACCCTTGAAAAACGGGTGCACTTCCTGCGGGCCCAGATTCACATCGACGAGCAGCACCTTGCCATCGTTGGTATCCGAAAGTGAGGCAGCGAGCCCGGCTGCAAGAGTGGATGTTCCCCCCTCTTCCGACATGCCGGTAACGCCAACCAGCTTCGGTTTATGCGTCAAATGGTTCAGTTCGAAATAAAGACCGAGGCGGTCACGGATTGCGTCACAATATGGCCGAATGAAATGGCCGGCCTCCCAAGGCGCCAACTTCGGGTGACGCCGTTGCGTAGTGAGGGCCCCCGGATCTGCCGGTGAACCATTAGAAGGCAAAGAAAAGCGTCCGTTCGCATACGGGATCGAGAGCATCAATGGAATGTGTAACTGCGTCTCCAGTTGGAACGGCCGGCTAACAGTCTGGTTCAGAACCAAACCCCTTAACAGTGCTAAGGCTATCCCGAAAGCTAGCCCGCCGCCGACCAGTCCTATAAGAGTCTTATTGCGTTTCTTGGTCTCCAAGCCGGGAGGAGAAGGGCGCTGGACCGCGCTAATGTTGGGGATTTTCGACGGATCCAAAGCCTCGTCGATACGGGCCTTTTCGAGCGATGCCGCGAAGTACTTGTAATTCGCTTCGTCCATCTCCTTCTTCCGTTCCAAGTCTTCAATCTGCGGGGCCAGCTCCGCAAGCTGTTTCGTCCTCCGCTGAATATCGCTAAGGCGGGTCTTAAGCGCCTCGATTTTTGCCTGGGTGCCCGCAACCTTGGCTTTATTCACTTTTTCATCCCCAGGTTTTTTCTTTCCCCAAGTCTTTGAGCGGCTGTCGGTCTTTTGACTAGCAAGAGCTTGTTGCTCAGCCAGGTCCGCCTGGGCCGCGTTAAGTTGCTCCTGGACCTTGGCGGCCTCGGTGGTAAGAGCCACTGAGCCCTCTTTGAGCGACGCAATTCCTGTTTTTTCCCGCAGTGATTTCAACCCGTCTTCGCTCTGATTTAAACGCCCGCGAACCTGATCGGTTTGTTGAGCCACAAAATCGAAGGCACCGACAGATCGGTGTACTTCAAGATGCTTAACGAAATAACGGCTTAGCAGCTCCTGCAATACGAGCGTCGCTATCTCCGGATTCCGGTTTTCATAGGAGATGAAAATGATGTTACTTCCCTTGTTTGCAACGACTTTCAGGCCCGAGGCGACGCTTTGTGCCGCCTCTGCTTCTGTTGCAGATGCACCAGATGGTGGCAGCAATCGCTGCAGACCGATTGCCCGAACCAGCCGGGAGAACGGATCGTGGGCTGGCGGCAGTAGTCGCTGAGGACCCAGTGCCTGGGCGACTTGCACAGCAAGATCCCAACTGGTCAGAATCTCAACTTCAGCGCCGATCACTTTATCCGTGTCGTTAGCCGCACCCGCGGGGTTCGCCCGCTCAACCGAGTCGACACTGCTCCTTTCCACAACATAGCGCACCAGCAACTTGGCTTGTGATTCATAGGAGGGTGGATAGAGAAAATAAAACGCCGCAGCGGCAATAATGCCTAGCGCCGCGCATGCCATGATTGTTCGCTTGCGCTTGAACAGAGCGAAGAAAATGTCACCTAGTTTTACGCCAGAGCGTTGTTGTAGTTCTTGTCGAATTTCAGCCATAATTTTACCTTTAGTCGAGATGTGGATAGAGGATCGAACCCGCCAGCCGGTTGAACGCCAGCGGCATTCTGCCAAAGAGCCGCTTGTGTAAACCGCCCTCACGGCGGACCGGAGTGAGACACTGCCGACCCGATGGATCGACTCGGAAGTAATCGATTATTTCTTCGTGCGTGTCCCAGGAAAGCTTGAATCGTCGCAAACCGTCGTTTTCGGAGTCGGTGCGGCCGAAATGTAATTTTTCGACGCCGGTCCGCGCCAAGTGCTGGATGCCTTGCCACATGACAAGGTTATTAGCGCGGAATTCTTGAAACCTCTTGTCTGAAGCGCCGTACTTATAGATGGCATTCTTTCCGAAGCGAAAGAAAACCGCCGCAGCAATCGGGCGTGACCCGCGTCGTGCCAGTACAATAAACCCCAGACCGGGCTTGATGATGTGCTCGTAAATGTTCACAAAAAACGATGCCGGCTGCGGTGGGAGACCATGGCGCCGGCGCGTTTGAACGTGGAGCCGGTAAAAATCGTCGATAGCCTGGCGACTGCGGGCAACAAGCGCACTCACATTGCTGCGTTCCGCTTTACGAATAGCGCGACGGACTTGGCTGTCGAAACGACCTGCCATTTCCTCGGGACGGCGGAAATCGAGTGTATGCCCGTAGAATCTAGGTGCCGAACTCGGGGTAGATTGAAACGATTTGCCTCCCCGGATTTCCAGGTGTTTCCAGCGTCGTTCCCTCGCGAAGCGAACAAGCCGGTCTTTTACTACGCCCGTCACCTCAGGGTCAAAAATGAGCGGCTCGCACACATCGCTGAATGGGAGACAGACACCGCGTCGGCCAGTGAACGCACTGTGCACTTCCATCAGCGGTATTAGCGCGGCCAACCTGCGTCCGCGGGAAAATTGAAGATAAAAGGGCCGATGGTTATAAGTCTTATGAAGCACTTTTGCCCAGGCGCTGGTGTGGAAGCAGCCGGCGTCGCGATGCAAGGCAATCACAAGATCCCAACCTGGATTTTGGAGGGGATTAATAATCCACATTTGAAGCGATTCCTCGCCCGTCTTCGGCTCTACCAAGGAATCCTCGCCAGAAAAGGGCGCCGCTTCCACGGATGGCCAATTGCCTACTTCGAGAGTGTTCAAATCGCTTCTTAGACGAGTGCTTCTGCGCCAACCGCTTCGGTAACGCAGCGGACGACATATTCGATCTGCTCTGTCGTCAGCTCTGGAAACATCGGCAGGGAAAGAAATTGGTCGGCCAGACTTTCCGCAATTGGGAACGCGCCCTTCTTGTAGCCGAGATTTCGGCATGCTTCCTGCAAATGAATCGGCACCGGATAATGCACAGCGCACCCGACTCCTTTTTCCTGGAGATTCCGAGCGACTACATCCCGCTCCTGTACGCGAATGGCATAGACGTGATAAACGTGCCGTGCGTACATCGCCTCGAACGGCGTAAGAGCCTCATCGAGTCCGGCAAGAGCCTCACTGTATTCCGCGGCATGTTTGCGTCGCAGGGAATTTGCTTCGTCAAGATGGCGCAGTTTGATCGATAAGACTGCCGCCTGGATGCCGTCCATCCGGCAGTTCCATCCCATCAGGGCGTGGTGATATTTTTGTGACTGACCGTGGTCCCGCAACATCTGGATTTGCTTCCGTAACTCAGGGTCGTCCGTCACGACTGCGCCGGCCTCACCGAAGGCGCCAAGATTTTTTCCGGGATAAAAACTGAAGCAACCCGCGTCGCCCATCGTGCCTGCTTTTCGGCCTTTATACTCAGCGCCATGCGCCTGAGCGGCATCTTCAATCACGAAAAGCCCGTTCGCGCGTGCGAATTCCAAAATCGGGTCCATGTCTGCTGGCTGCCCGAAAAGGTGGACCGGAATGATCGCTTTGGTCTTCTCCGTCAGACTCTTCTCAAGTTCCGCGGGGTTCATCGTGAAGGTGTTCGGGTCCACATCCACAAACACCGGCCGGGCTTTGCAGTAAGTAATCGCCTCGGCCGTAGCGATAAAAGTGTTTGGAACGGTAATGACTTCATCGCCTTCACCAATTCCAAGCCCCAACAGAGCAAGCCAAAGGGCGTCAGTGCCGTTGCCCACGGCGATTGCGGAGGAGGATCCGCAGAATGCAGCGAACTCTTCTTCGAACTTTTCTACGAACGGTCCGCCGGCAAAGGCGCTGCTCTCGATCACTTCGCGAATAGCGAGATCGAATTTTTCAATAAAAGGGGCGTGATGCGCCTTCAAATCGAGGAAGGGTACTTTCATTTTATGGTTTGGCTTAAAAGGGATGAATCTGGGCGGTTATGGTCGAGGCTCCGCGTGCTGCGCGATGAGTTAGCGCTAAGCTTGCGCGCCACTCATCCAGCGAATGCTTCAACCTGAAGCATTTCTTCCGCTTTGACCGGGGCGAGAGCCGGCGCTGCACTACTCGGACGAGAAAGTGTCACCGGTGCACCGTTCAACTTGACGGAAGTGCTAGCTGCCTCGAGGATCCTGACCATTTCCAGCCCCCGACGGCCATCCGTTAGCGGTTGAGAATTCGTTTTGATGCAGTCGATAAAATGCTGACACGACAGCTTTAGCGGCTCCTCCTGATGGAGGTATGGGATGTAACTATCTCCGTAGTGATACGAGTATTGAAATTCGGCGAACGTGTCGTAATGCGGCGGACGTTCTACCCGTGCATCGTAAATGCGGATTTTCTCGCGTGTCCGCAAATCATCATAGACGATCATGCGTCGCGTACCGACGATAGTCATTTCGCGAATTTTCCGGGGCTCGAGCCAGCTACTCTGGATGGTTGCGAAGCGTTTACGCGAGAAGGACAGCGACATGTTTGTCACGTCCTCTACTCCCGGCGTGATGTGAGCATTTCCCTGGCAGTTAATTGTCGTGGGCAATTCGTCCAGAATATGGAGAATGATCGAGATATCGTGCGGCGCCAGATCCCAGGCAACGTTAATGTCCTTTTGGAATAATCCCAGGTTGAGACGCCGGCAATTGATATAGCGAATCTCACCCAAATCTCCGGCTTGAACAATTTGGGCAATCTTTTGCACGGGCGAAGAGTAAAGAAAAGTGTGATCGATCATCAAAACCAAGCCCTTGCGGTCGGCGATTTCGATCAGTTCCTCGCACTCGGCTGAAGACGCCGCCATCGGTTTTTCGATGAACGTGTGCTTACCCGCCAGAAGGGCTGCCTTGGCCAATGAATAGTGATGCTTCACCGGGGTGGCGATGACGACGGCGTCCACGTTTGTGCCGTTAAGAAGTTGCTGCGTCTGCGTCAAGCCTTCGATTTCCGGATACAGCGCGCGGATATGTTTTAGGCGCTCAGCGTTGACGTCGCAGACGGCTTTGAGCTGGCAGTCCGCAAGACCTTTGAAGTTCCGAACCAGCAGCGGTCCCCAGTAGCCGCACCCGATTATACCGACTGATATTTGCTTCTTCATGATTTGGGAGCTGATTCTGCGAGGCCTTGTAAGATCGTGCTTGGCGAGCGCGGACTTGTTCGGGCCGAGTCTACGAACGTTTGTAAAATTGGTGCCGGTTGGTAGAGAGTGCTGTCTTGCCGATTAGGTTGCGCCGACAGTCTGGACTCGACCAACTGCCCAGCGATAACAGTGCAGGTCTTGAATATGATTTTCAGGTCTAGGAGGATCGATAGGTTCTTTAGATAGAAGAGGTCCATCACGATCATCTCGTTGAAGGTTGTTTTATTCTTGCCGTTTACCTGCCAGTATCCGGTCAAGCCCGGCAGAGCGTTTACGCGTTCTCTGTGCCACGGCTCGTAATGGGCAAATTCATTTGGCGTGCAGGGCCGCGGGCCAACCAGGCTCATCTCACCGCAAAGCACGTTGAAGATTTGAGGCAACTCATCCAGGCCGCTCGCACGCAGAAATCGGCCGAAAGGGGCCAGGCGTGGATCGCCGTAAGTATCCAGCTTCGTCATCGGACGATCTACCTTCATCAATTCATGGAAGTAGTGTTCGTGAGTTTGTGTTTCAGCACTCACCTTCATTGTCCGGAACTTCCAGATAGAAAAATGTCTTCCTCCAAGGCCGACACGCTTTTGGCGGTAGAAGATCGGTCCCGGCGAAGCGAGTCGCGTCATTACCATGAGCAAGATTATCAGCGGCAGCCAAATCGGCAGCGCGAGGAGAATGCAGGTGATGTCGAGAGCCGATTTCCAGCCGGGCACCTTGTGCACTGGCGCGTCCTGAAAATCGATTGTAAACCGACGCGCTTTCGCGCCGTTCCCGTTCGAGTTGTTATAGGGCAAGCTGCCGCCCTTGGTCGCCCGCCCTACATGCGGGAGATAACCTTCTATTCTCATTTATTGATTTCCTCCAACCGCTGCTAACCCGCTAACCGAGCGGGACTGTGAGAGTGAGGAGGAATCCGCATCTAGGTCTTCGTGACCGAGGAGCGGGTCCTCGAAAAACTCACTCTTAAAAATGTGAAAATGGGGGGACAAAGCGGGAAACGAAAATCGAAATCGCGGCAGTTAAACGATGTTTGCTCGCAGGCAAGGCGCCATATCGGGAGGGCCCGTTGAATTGATCTATTTTCCCGCACGCTTACTTCTACGGAACTGGGGGGTGAAGGTTCCGAATATTTTGCAGGACCAGGGGAATTTAACGGGGCTGTCACAAACCGAGGAATTAAGTCCGATACAAGAGAATTGGCGATTACAGGCGGTGGATCCGCGCACCTATTCGATCTCTGAGAGGAGACTGTCGAGGTTCTCGCTCTCGGAGCCATGCTCCTCAGCCAGTCCGGTTTGCACCAAACACCCGAGGCAAAGTCCGTTGTGAACACGCACTATACCGCAACAATGCGGGCACTCGTCGTCCTCATGCTGAGGTGTCCCAAACGATTCAGTAAGGCCGTTTAAATCCATTTTTCATCATCCCGGTTGGCTGCTGCTCGCCAAGGCGGTCGCCCGGGCGAAGTCTCTCTGCTGATGCATCACTGTGCTCCAGAGTGGAGCCCGCAGCATCGCCAAAGCGTGCCGTCGGAGAGCTTACATGTTAGTTCGATCGCTACAGCGTGCACAAGCACTTCTACGGAAAACCGGGGACTAAGTTCCGAAAAATGCTTATCCCAGCAGGAAAAGGTCTGGTTTTTACACAGTTGTTTCAATTACCGTGTCGACAGATCACGTGGGCCTATGCACTTTGACGACAGTTCAGATTCCGATTCAATTCACAAAGAAGCGGTGTTCCATTCGACGACTTATGGGCGAATCATCTGAAATTTTAAAAAGTGCAGTTGCTGGAGCCAGAGAGACGCTGCAGTCACTTGTTCACCTCGATGGGCAAGTAGAGAACGCTGCGGGTCTGATCGAAGACTGTTTGCGCTCAGGGGGCAAATTGCTCGTTTGCGGAAATGGCGGCAGCGCAGCCGATGCGTCGCATTTCGCAACAGAGTTCGTGGTGCGTTTCATGAAAGACCGTCCGGCGTACCCAGCCATTTGTCTCGCCGGCGATGGCGGACTTCTCACTGCCGCGGGCAATGATTATGGCTTCGACGAGATTTTTGCTCGCCAGGTGGCGGCTTTCGGCCTTCCAGGGGATTTGCTGATTTGCCTAACGACTTCAGGCAAATCCAGGAACGTCGAGCGCGCATTGCAGGAAGCAAAAGCGCGCAAGCTTAAGACTATTACTTTCCTCGGTCGCGACGGCGGATCAACCATTGGGATGGCCGATGTCGATCTTTTGGTTCGCGGCGATTTAACTGCCCGGATTCAAGAGGCGCACCAGCTTCTGCTCCATGTCTTGTGCGAAACTGTTGAGGTTCGGCTCATCGGAAAGAAAAAAAACCAGTAAACACACGAAAGATACGAAAGTTCATATAGAGCGTCCTCGCAGTCCTGGACTTTCGCGTGTTTCGTGGCCGAACCGATTTCCGGCTATTCTGAGTTTTTTAGCAACCGTTCCCGTTCGCGGTCCAGTTGCCGGCGTTCGCTTGCCGTTAAACTTCCGATTCCGGACTTGGAAATCTTGTCGAGTATCGGATCGATCGAGGTGTAAACATCATCCGTTTCCGCTGAACGGCTGGAATGCATTTTGGGGACAACGTGGAATTTCGGCCTCGGAGCGAAGCGCGTTTTTAATGCGTCCCACCAGGAAAGTTCCGGCCCGGCGCCGTGCATTTCAATGAAAAGGAACGCTGCACCGATGCTTGTCCAGACGACCATCAGGTCACTCCAGGCGTGATATGCGAGCAGTTGAAGAGTGTAAACGGCAGCAAGAATTAGTACAATCCACTTGGTCATGATCCGCAGAAACAACTCAGCCCGTGGATAGATGGTGGCGAATGCAACAAAAATTCCAAAGTGCAGCGCTGACGAACCGGAGGCAAGGGACAGGACTGAACGCTGCCAGAGTCCCCAGATCGTCAGCAGCACCGCAGGCGCGACCAGCAAGACAAGATAGAGCGCAATATAGGCTCGCCGCCCAATGAAGCGCTCCACTTCGCGGCCAAACACGAACAACATGTACATCTCGATAGCAAACCAAAGCAGCGCGGATGGGGCATGTACGAACGCATACGTGAAAAGGCGCCACACCTGGCCGGCCCACACTGCCGCGCTATCGAATTGGAGATAGGCTAAGACGGAATGCGCGCCGATCGCGACGAGAATAGCTGTGAGAATCGCGGCCGCGACGTGCAGTCCAACCAGCATTGTAGTCACATCGACGGGATAGCGGCCCATCCACGCGACCGGCCGATAATCATCGGAGGTGGTGACCCCGAACATACTTTCAATTAATGCCGCGCACTGTTCTTACGCAAGCGTGAAACAATTTAGCGTCCAACGATTCACCGTGGCGAAGCCGTTCATTCGTGCTTAAGATGGACACCTTCGTTTCATGAAAGATATCGCACCTGCCATATTCCCGCCGGATGGAATCGGCGATACCAAGCCTACGAACCAGGCCGTGCTCGATTGGGTACACGAAATCGGAAAACTGACGAAACCCGAGAACATTTTCTGGTGCGACGGTTCCGAGCGCGAGAATGAATTTCTGCTCGCGGAATCTTTGAAACAGAACGTGCTGATCAAGCTGAACGAGGAAAAAGTTCCGCGCTCCTATTTGCACCGTTCGAATCCAAACGATGTCGCTCGGGTCGAAAAGTTCACATTCATTTGCACGCCGACCAAAGAAGAAGCCGGGCCCACAAACAACTGGTCGGAACCGGCGGAGACTTATTCGAAGTTATATGGATTGCTGAATGGCGCGATGCGAGGGCGCACCATGTTTGTCGTTCCCTATATTATGGGCCCGACCGATTCAACTTTGACGAAAGTCGGGTTCGAAATCACCGATTCAAAATATGTCGTGCTTAGCATGCGAATCATGACACGCATGGGCAAAATCGCCCTCGAACGGCTGGGCAATGATCCAAAGGTGGAATGGAACCGTGGTGTGCATTCATTATTAGATGTCAATCCTGATCGGCGGTTCATCTGTCATTTTCCACAGGACAACACAATTATCTCAGTCGGCTCCGGTTACGGCGGGAATGTTTTGCTGAGCAAGAAATGTCTCGCGCTGCGCATCGGCTCGTATCTTGCGCGTAAGCAAGGCTGGATGGCTGAGCACATGCTGATTCTAGGCGTCGAATCGCCCGAAGGAAAAAAGCACTACGTGGCGGCGGCGTTCCCCAGTGCATGCGGCAAGACCAATTTTGCGATGTTGATTCCGCCTGCCCATTTCAAAGGCTGGAAAGTGACGACTGTCGGCGACGACATCGCGTGGATGGAAATTCGCGACGGGCGTTTGTTCGCAGTGAATCCGGAGAACGGCTACTTCGGCGTGGTTCCTGGCACGAGTTACAAATCGAATCCGAACGCGATGAAATCCATCGAGCACGACACGCTTTACACAAACGTCGCCCTCACGGATGACGGTGATGTTTGGTGGGAAGGAAAAGACGGCGATCCTCCGAAGCATGCTATTGACTGGCGTGGGAATGATTGGACTCCGAATTCAAAAGAAAAAGCCGCTCATCCCAACAGCAGATTTGCCACGCCGATGCGCAATAATCCGGCTCTCGACCCCGATGCGGAGAAAGGCGAAGGCGTCCCAATCAGCGCCATCATTTTCGGCGGCCGGCGCAGTGACACCGTGCCACTGGTTTACGAGGCATTCGATTGGACCCATGGCGTTTATCTTGGCGCCACCATGGCGTCCGAGACAACCGCAGCCGCGACCGGGGCTGTGGGAAAAGTTCGCCGCGATCCGATGGCGATGCTGCCGTTCTGCGGATACAATATCGGCGATTATTTCCGGCATTGGATCGGTATCGGAAAACGTCTCACAAACCCGCCGCTCATCTTCAACGTGAATTGGTTCCGCAAAGGCGGGAATGGAAAATTCCTCTGGCCGGGCTTCGGCGAGAACATGCGCGTGCTCAAATGGGTCATCGATCGCTGTGAACGAAACGGTGGCGCTGTCAAATCGCCTGTCGGTTGGTTACCCAGTCCGCATGATCTCGATCTGGATGGTCTCGATATCGATCACACATACGTTGCGGATCTTCTCGGAATTGATCACGAGGAATGGCAAAAAGAACTCGCCGAGCACAAAACATTCTTCGACTCGCTCGGCGGCGTGGTTCCGGAGGAGTTGCAAGAACAACGCGAGCAGCTCATCGCTCGTTTCGCTGAATAATCATCTCCGCGCGCGTCATCGCGAGCGGAGCGAGCGACCTCTCGCAGGGTGATTGGTAGCGCCAGGGAACTAATTGGGTAACGCTAGATATCAGTGTGATGCAGTCTTCGCAGGAGAGGTGCCTCATTTCGTTCGAGATGACATTCTTTTTGCCTGAAAATTTGCGAACCGCTTGACTGGCGGCGAATATTTCCAGTGGGTTCGAAGGTTGCGAGCACAAAACATCTCAGAGCGCCAGTCGCGAAGGATCACATTGAGGTTCGTGGGGCGCGCCAGAACAATCTCAAAGGGATCGATGTTGACCTTCCACTGGGGAAATTGACGGTCGTCACAGGCCCCAGCGGGAGCGGCAAGTCCAGTCTGGCATTCGAGACGATTTATGCGGAAGGCCAGCGACGTTACGTCGAAACGTTCAGCCCATACATGCGGCAATTTCTCGACCGCATGGACAAGCCGCGCGTGGACGACATCCGCGGTATTCCTCCTACGATCGCCATCGAGCAAGCGAACCCGGTCAAGAGCTCGCGCTCGACCGTCGGCACGATGACGGAAATCAACGATTATCTGAAATTGCTTTGGCCGCGGGTTGCGCGTGCATTTTGTCCCACTTGCAGCCGCGAAATTCGCCCAGAAACCGCGCAGTCAATCAGTCATCAAGTGTTATGCGATTGTGTCGGGAAAACTGTTCTGATCACGTTCTGGGTCGCAGTTCCACCGAAAACCGAGCCACGCAAGTTTTTCGAGTTTCTTCAGCAACAGGGTTACATCCGCGTATGGATCGACAACCAAATTGTACGCGTCGACGCCGATCCAAAATTCAAGCGACTTGGCGTGCGTGTGCAGGTCATTCAGGATCGCATCGTTATCTCGGAGGAAAACCGTGCGCGCCTGGTTGAGGCCATCGAAACCGCGTTACGCTTCGGTAAAGGAAAAATCAACGTCGTTCCGGTTTCAGGAAACGCCCAACGCGCAACGACCAACGTTCAACGTCCAACGAACGACGGGTCACGCATCACAAATCACGAATTACCGTTCTCCATCGGCTGGCATTGCGCCCACTGCGATCTCGACATTCGGCCGCCTACACCCGGGCTGTTCAGTTTCAATAATCCACTCGGTGCGTGTCCGGAATGTCGAGGATTTGGTCGTACCATAGCAATCGATCTGAACAAGGCGATTCCAAATCGCAGGCTGAGCATCAAACAAGGCGTGGTGCGCGTTTTTCGCGGCGTCGAATTCGGCGAATCGCAGAAAGACTTGCGTCGAGCCTGCGCACGCGAAGAGATCGATATCAATATTCCATTCGAAGAATTGCCGAAGGCCGATCAGGACTTCGTCATCGAAGGCGAGAGGCGGTCAGGTAGTTATACAGAAGAAGATTACGAAAACGATCGGTGGTATGGCGTCCGCGGATTCTTCCGCTGGCTCGAGAGCAAAACTTACAAGATGCATGTGCGCGTCTTGCTCAGTCGCTATCGGGCTTACGTCACCTGTCCTAGCTGCAGCGGCGGCCGGTATCAACCCGAAGCGCTAAATTACAAAACTGTTGCGGCGGTTCTTGACCGCCGAGACGGCGCTAGTAGAGCGCCGTTACAGTTAACGCTTCCAGAATTTCAAGCCCTTTCGGTTTCCGACGCGCGCGATTTTCTCCGCACGATCGAGATTCCTGCGAACGATTCGACTGCGCGAATGTTGGGCGACGAAATTTGTGCACGCCTCAATTATCTTTGCGAAGTCGGCGTTGGCTATCTCACGCTGGACCGATCCACGCGCACTTTGAGCGGCGGCGAAGTGCAACGGGTAAACCTCACAACATGCCTCGGTGCATCGCTGGTCAACACACTGTTCGTCATGGACGAACCGAGCATCGGTTTGCATCCGCGCGACGTTGGCCGGCTTGTGCGTCTAATGCATAACTTACGCGACAAAGGCAATACGCTGCTCGTGGTCGAGCACGAGGAACAAATCATTCAGGCCGCTGATAACTTAATCGATATCGGTCCGGGACGCGGCGAACACGGCGGCGAGTTGGTTTGGAGTGGAACGGTCGACCAATTTGTAAATGGAGCCGGCGCGGCCGCGCGCCGCACAAGGTCGGGAAACCGGCGCGATGGCGCGCCGGCTCCATCCTTGACTCGTGATTATCTGACGAATCGCAAATCAATTTCGACCCCGACGTCGCGGCGAACATCGAAGTCATCGATCAAAATCATTGGCGCGCGACAACACAACCTGAAGAACATCGACGTCGACCTTCCGCTTGGAGTTTTCACATGTGTCACCGGCGTTTCTGGGTCTGGAAAATCCACGCTGATCCACGACGTGCTCTACCGGAATCTGGTGGTCGCGAAGGGAGAGTCGTCTGATCACCAGCCTACGCAAAGCTACGGCTTGCCAGGGGAGCCGGCTGCGTGCAAATCGGTCACCGGTGCGCATCGGATCGGCGACGTAATCATGGTCGATCAGGCACCGCTTGCGCGCACGCCCCGATCAACACCGCTGCTTTATTTGGGGCTCTACGATCGTGTTCGCGAATTGTTCGCAGCTCAGCCGGAAGCAATGTCGCAGGGACTCACGCCGGGCACGTTCTCGTTTAATTCCGGCAGCGGTCGCTGCGAACGTTGTTCCGGCACGGGATACGAGAAAATTGAGATGCAATTTTTGAGTGATCTTTTCGTGCGCTGCGCAGAATGCGAAGGCAAACGGTTTCAACCGCACGTTCTGAAAGTCCAACTACACGGAAAATCAATCCACGATTTGCTCAAGCTCACCGTAAGCGAAGCGATCGAATTTTTCGCACATATTGGCGAGGACAAAACGGTGTCTGAATCGCTTCGCGTGCTTGAGGAGGTCGGGCTTGGCTATCTGCGGCTGGGCCAACCGCTGAATACGCTATCCGGTGGTGAATCGCAGCGGTTGAAGCTTGTTCGGCATTTGGCTGAGATAGAAAACGTCGAACCTTCAACACCCAATGGCGAACATCAAAATGGAAAGGCCGGTGGCAATTTGTTTATCTTCGATGAACCAACCACCGGCCTTCATTTCGATGACGTGGCGATGCTGCTGCGATTATTTCAGCGGCTGGTTGATCGCGGTCATTCCATCGTAGTGATCGAGCACAATCTCGAAGTGATTAAGTGCGCCGATTGGATCGTCGACCTCGGGCCGGAAGCAGGAGATGCAGGCGGCGAGGTGGTCGCAACGGGAACGCCGGAGCAAATTGCGAAGATAGAGGAATCCCACACCGGGAAATTCTTGCGTCGCGTTATTTCGAGCGGAGCGAAGGGAAGTCGAGAGATCCCGTGGCTAAATCGGGATGGTAGTTCTGCGAGATCCCTCGACTTCGCTCGGAATGGAGGGACGGAATTGGCGCGCGCCGCCGAGGAAGCACCCCCATTTCGGGTTCTTGGACGCAACGGCGCAATCCAAGTCCACGGCGCACGCGAGCACAATCTGAAAAACATCGACGTCGAGATCCCGAGGGAACAAATGGTGGTCATTACCGGTCTGAGTGGTTCCGGCAAATCCACACTCGCATTTGATATTCTCTTCTCAGAGGGACAACGACGTTTTCTCGACAGCATGTCGCCGTATGCGCGGCAATTCGTTGAGCAGCTTGAAAAGCCCGATGTCGATTTGGTAAGCGGATTGCCTCCCAGTGTCGCCATTGAGCAAAGGGTCACACGAGGCGGAGGAAAATCGACCGTCGCGACCGTAACGGAGGTGTACCACTTTCTCCGGCTGCTGTTCGCAAAAAACGGAACGCAATTTTGCCCGGACTGCGATTTGTCCGTGGAAAAGCAAAGCCTCGCCGCAATTGCCAAACAAATTGAATCAACAGCGAAGCGCGGCCCGGTGAGAGTGCTCGCGCCACTGATAAAGGCTCGAAAAGGTTTTCACACCGAAGTCGCGCGCTGGGCGGAACGTCAGGGATTCGACACGCTATATGTGGATGGAAAGCTGGTTCCGATTTCGCAGTTTCAAAAACTAGAGCGTTTCAAAGAGCATACGATCGATGCGGTCGTTGGTCTCATCGATTGGGAGCGAATTGCGGGGACGCGGGATGTCGCCAGGCGCGCTCTTGAGATCGGACGCGGCACGGCGCGTCTGCTCGATTCAAAAAATCGGCTGACAGTCATGAGCACTGAAATGAGCTGCCCAAACTGTGGTCGCGCCTTCGAGGAGCTCGATCCGCGTTTGTTTTCGTTTAATTCACCTCACGGCGCTTGTGAAGAATGCGGCGGGTTCGGCGAAATTTGGGATCAGGATCTGCAAACTGCTGCCAGTTCCGACGGTGAATCGGTTCTTGAAACCGAGCTCGCCGCCGAGCGCAAGTCCGAATGGATCGAGGAAGGGGAAGCGCACGAATGCCCGAGTTGTCACGGCTCGCGCCTGAATGCCGTAGCACGTCACGTGCGCGTCCAGGGTTACACGATCGATCAGTTTACGAATCTTTCGGCCAGCGAAGCAGCGCGCAAGATCAAGAGATTGAAATTCCGCGGAACGCATCAAACGATCGCTGCCGGCCTCGTTCCTGAAATTCAACAGCGATTGCTTTTCATGGAGAAAGTTGGCCTCGGTTATCTCGCGCTTGGGCGCTCGGCGAAAACGTTAAGCGGCGGGGAATCTCAGCGAATCCGGTTGGCTGCGCAGCTGGGCTCAAACCTGCGCGGCGTCCTTTACGTACTGGATGAGCCGACGATCGGTCTTCATCCGCGCGATAACTTACGATTGCTCGACACGCTGACCGCGCTGCGGAACAAGGGAAACTCGCTGATTATTGTCGAGCATGACGAGGAAACGATGCGGCGCGCCGATCACATCGTCGATCTTGGTCCGCGCGCTGGAATTCACGGAGGACAAGTCGTGGCGACGGGCACGCTGCTCGACGTGGAAAAAAATGCAGATTCAGAAACGGCCCGCTGCCTGAAAACACCGCTTCGGCATCCTACCCGCGGATCGCGCCGATCCCTGCGCGACGTTGAAGATTGGATCGAAGTCCGTGATGCGAGAGCAAATAATTTGAAAGATATCGATGTTCGCTTCCCCGTCGGAAGGCTTTCGGTGATCACAGGAATTTCCGGCAGTGGCAAATCGACATTGATGCACGAGATAATTTGGCCTGCAGTGCGCGAGCAGCTGAAAGAAAGAAAACGCGCAGGAAATGGCGATCTGTTCAAACTGGTTAGGACTGCGCAGGAAATCGAAGCAGTTTACGAAGTCGATCAGTCACCGATCGGTAAGACATCGCGCTCGACGCCGGGCACCTACGTGAAAGTGTTCGACGAGATCCGCAATCTTTACGCGCAGTTACCCGTCTCGCGTGTGCGCGGCTATTCTGCCAGTCGATTCTCATTCAACGCTGAAGGCGGTCGTTGCGAGCTTTGCAAGGGTCAGGGCGTGATCAAACTCGAGATGAATTTTCTGCCACGTAGCTATGTGCCGTGCGAAGATTGCGGCGGCAAACGTTACAACCCTCAAACGCTTGAGGTGCTCTACAACGACAAATCGATCGGCGACGTAATGGACATGACGATTGAGGAAGCAGCGAAATTCTTTTCGGCGCATCCGAAAATTGCGCGCCCGCTCTCTTTGCTGGTCGACACGGGGTTGGGTTATCTCAAGCTGGGGCAACCGAGTCCGACGCTGAGCGGCGGCGAAGCGCAGCGGCTGAAGTTAGTCACGCAACTCAAGCGTGGTGTTAGCCGCGCAGCCGACGAGCGGATTCGGAAAATGCGCAAGCCAGGCTCGACATTGTATTTGCTCGAGGAACCCACGATCGGCCTGCATATGGCCGACATTGAATTGCTTCTGAGCGTGCTGCATCGGCTCGTCGACGAAGGAAACACGGTGATTGTCATCGAGCACAATCTCAGCGTGATCGCAGAGGCCGATTACATTGTTGATCTTGGCCCAGAGGCCGGCGCGGACGGGGGCGAAGTCGTCGCCTGCGGGACGCCGGAACAAGTTGCAAAGAGTCGCGTCAGCCGCACCGCGCCGTTTTTGCGGAAAGTGTTGAACTCGTCGCGCGTTTTGTAGCCGTCGCCCTGCGGGCGACGCGTGCTCTTCGCGCAGCGAAGCGGCTACAGTTTGATTGCGCTAGTTGAGAACGTCGCGCACAATCGCGGCGCCATGCTCGCGTACTATCTGCACATTCTCGATCCGATTATCTTTCGCATTTACGACAACGTCGGGCCGCGATGGTACGGTCTGTCTTATGTGCTTGCATTTATCTGCGGCTATCTGCTCTTCCTCTGGCTGGCGAAACGCGGATATGCCGATCTGGCCCCGCAACGAGTCGGCGACTTCATCACTGGCTGCGCACTGTTTGGCGTGATCATCGGTGGCCGCCTCGGCTACGTTTTCTTCTACAAACCCGAAATGTTGCGCGAGCCGCTGTCGATCTTTCGCGTTTGGGAAGGCGGAATGTCCAGCCACGGCGGAATGCTTGGTCTGTTGCTTTTCACTTTGTACTACGCGCACCGGCACAAAATCTCGTGGACAAATCTTGCCGATAATCTGGGTGTGACTGCGCCGATCGGTTTGTTCTTTGGGCGCTGCGCCAATTTCATCAACGGTGAACTCTACGGACGAATGACGAAAGTCCCCTGGGCAGTGCAATTCCCCAAGGAACTATTCGATCATCCTCAGGAAGCCGAGCACGCGGTCGCGGCATGCGTTCGAATTGATCCATCGCTCACCAGCCCCGATGCAATCGTCGGTGCGGTTCGCCAACCGCAAGTAGCGACCGTGTTGCGCTCAATCCTTTCGCCGCGCCATCCCTCCCAGCTTTACGAGGCTTTTTTTGAAGGAATCGTTCTATTTGCGATCCTCTGGTTTTTCCGTACGCGGACACGCCAGCCAAATGGTGTTCTGACTGGAGTATTTTTTATCTGCTACGCGATTTTTCGAATCGTAATCGAATATTTCCGCGAACCTGATGCGACGCTGGTCGGTCCGTTCACGCGAGGGCAATTTTTCTCCTTCTTTCTCATCGCCATTGGTCTCGGGTTTGTTGCGGTGGCAAAAATGCGCCCGACGTACCCACAAAGAACGAAGGATAAGTGACGAATAACGAATTAATGTTGAACGTGCAGATGACGAAAAAGTTCAAGCCTTCATCGTTCCTTCGTAATTGGGACATTCGTCATTTCTGCGAATCTTACTTTCGTTTCTCCAAAACGGCGTTATTACTTATGCCTGTGAAGCTGGAATGCTCGTTCCGGAAATCGTAGCGGCCGGCGGCGGTCTTCTTTTTGCGTTCGATCACTCGACGATCGCAGGAAAACTCGTTCTCACTCTGCTCGCTGTTGTCTCCATTTTCAGTTGGTCAATCATGATCACAAAATTGCGTGTGATCCGGTTTGCCCGAAAACAGAACGCGCGTTTTCTCGCTGCTTTTCGACAGGATCGACAACCGCTGCGCCTGTTTGAGAAGAACGCGCGCTTTACCGGATCGCCAGTATTCAATGTGTATCGCGCCGGATGCGAGGAAATGACGTTTCATCTGCTCGGTTCTCCGGAAGTGGATGACACGTTTCGCGCGCGACTCGGGATCGCTGAAAAAATCTCGCCAGCGCAAATGGGCGCGGTAAACGCGGCGATGGAACGAGCCGTGGGCGAAACGGCGCTTTCACTCGAGTCGCAGATGATTTTGCTCGCAACCGCGGTGAGTGGTTCGCCCTTTCTCGGGTTGCTTGGCACGGTCTGGGGCGTGATGGACGCGTTCACCGGCGTGGCCGAAGCAGGCTCGCCGAACCTCGTCTCGATGGCGCCGGGTGTTTCAGGTGCGCTCATTACCACAGTGACTGCGCTCTGCGTAGCGATTCCAGCGATGTTCGGATACAATTTTCTCGTTACGAGCATTCGCGG
>Ga0193722_1000076_pt1 | contig 21006 bp, 22 predicted proteins | sample H2m1metaG_FD_143044 | JGI IMG/M metagenome (GOLD analysis project Ga0193722, IMG submission 143044) | Soil microbial communities from a riparian zone of the East river system, Colorado, United States - H2m1 | ecosystem: Environmental > Terrestrial > Soil > Riparian zone | place: USA: East River...
TCGATCACGAAGCCGCCCCATTTTGCGTCGTAGTCGCCGGTGGGTTTAGCAGCGAGGACTTCGTCGAGAGACCTGCCCTTCTTTTTTAGCGCACTTACTTTTTCGCGCACTGAAACCAGCATGTCCCGGAACTCGATCAGTTGAGACTTGTTGCCAATGGGCCCGTGCCCTGGAATGACGATGGTCTTGCCTGAAACTCTGGCAATATTCGCCTCAGCTGCCCGAATCATTCCATCAATGCTGCCGCCGGTTGAGTAATCAATGAACGGGAAGTACCCGTTCCAAAAAGTGTCCGCCACGTGGATGATATCGACGCCGGTGAATTCAATAAATATGTCAGAGTCGGTATGGGCCGGCGGATAATGATCGAGCGCAAGCGTCGTGCCATTGAGATGAAGTTTGAGATCCTTCTCGAAAACTTTCGTTGGAAGTGCGCTTTTAGGAGCAGGCGGAAAGGTAAAGCTCCAACCTTCGACTCGTGTCGTGACCGAAAGGTGTTTGCGCGTATTTTCGTGGGCGGTGATCTCAGCTCCCACCGAATGCAGCCATTCGTTGCCGTCAGTATGATCAAAGTGCCAGTGGGTATTGATCAAGTGCTTAACCGGATCGGAGCTAATACCTGTCAATGCTTCGTTAATTCGAGCTCGAGACGCAGTAATGCCTGCGTCGACGAGAAGTTTGCCGTCGCGCCCCGTGAGCACGGCGATATTTCCGCCCGAGCCCTCGAGCACACTGACGTTACCGCGCAGCTTCGTAACAGTAATCTTCGCGCTGGCAGCCGCGTTTCTAATGGTAATGACCGGACTTTCGGCGGCGGCGAACAATCGGCGAGGCATTAACCAAACGCCGGTTGCGGCAACAACACTCAATGTCATGAAATGACGCCGCGAAACCTCGGGACTTGAATTTGTTTTCATGGTCATACTCCGTTTTCTAATCAACTGTTGATGAATGCCAGAAGGTCTTTGTTGATGACGTCGGCTTGCGTGGTGATCATGCCGTGCGGGTAGTCCTTGTACGTCTTCAGCGCGCCGTTCTTGAGGAGCTTGGCTGAGAGTGGACCGGCGGCCTGATACGGCACGATCTGGTCGTCCTCGCTGTGCATGACCAGGACCGGCACGGAAATTTTCTTCAGGTCTTCCGTGAAGTCGGTCTGCGAGAACGCGACGATGCCGTCATAATGCGCCTTGGCGCCACCCATCATTCCCTGACGCCACCAGTTCCAAACATTAGGCTCGATCGTTTTAACCCCTGGACGGTTGAAGCCGTAGAACGGGCCGGACGCAACATCGTAATAGAATTTGGACCGGTTGGCAGCGAGCTGCGCCTGAAAATCATCAAAAACCTCCTTGGGTAGCCCAGCCGGGTTCTTCTCCGTCTTCACCATCAGCGGGGGTACGGCGCTAATGATGGCCGCCTTCACCACGTTCTTATCGCCATGGCGGGCTAGATAACGTACCACCTCGCCACCGCCGGTCGAATGGCCGACATGAATCGCATCCTTCAGTTTCAGATGGTCGGTAACGGCCTTCAGATCGTCGGCATAGTGGTCAAGGTCGTGGCCGTCGGCTCCCTGCGCCGAACGGCCGTGGCCGCGCCGGTCGTGCGCGATGACGCGATAGCCTTTAGAAAGGAAGAAGAGCATTTGCGCGTCCCAGTCGTCCGCTGAGAGCGGCCAGCCGTGACTGAACACGATGGGCTGTCCTTTGCCCCAGTCTTTATAATAGATTTGAATACCGTCCTCGGTGGTGATGTAGCTCATGTTTTTTCTCTCTTCTTAGTGGTTCATTTATGTTTGCTGCGCTTTATAGCAAAAGAACCAAGCCGGTATTTGGTCTCTATCATCAAACTCCCAGTTCTCGTTCCCGTAGGAGCGGAACCAACTTCCAGAGTCATCGTGCCACTCATACGCGAAACGCACAGCAATTCGGTTTTCATTGTAAACCCAAAGTTCTTTGATCAGCCGATAGTCGAGTTCTTTGGCCCACTTGCGCTTCAAAAATTGAACGATCCCTGTCCGTCCAGTCGGGAACTCGGCGCGGTTTCTCCAGCGCGAATCGGGCGTATAGGCGAGAGCCACCTTTTCAGGGTCACGCAAATTCCAAGCGTCTTCGGCCGCACGAACTTTTTGAATGGCAGTCTCGCGAGTGAACGGAGGTAGAGGAGGACGTGTCGGCTTTTCTTCTTTCTCTCGTTGGTCTCGAATGGGCATTCTTTGATCAGTCATAGGTGCCTCGGTTGATTTTTTAGTCAATTAATTTGCGATCTAAATCTTGTTGGCGTATTCAGCCGCGAACGACGCCGGCTCGATGCATGTTGGCCCCAGCAATGTCTGCTTCCAGCCAAACGCGCGGACGCGAAAGAGAAACGCGAGCTGCGTTGCCCGGCCGTGACCAGGCGTCTTCGCGAGTTTTTCTACTATGGAAGCATCTTCCGAAACTTCAGCGTCCGCCCAAATTTTTAATCGTGCCGGCGAAGCGTGGTCAATCAGGAAGAGGAGCGCGTTGCCAGGCGATATGTATCGTCGGCAATCAGTCATGCTTGCAAAACCAAGTGTTGTCGCATCAAGCACGCGAAGGAAACCTTTTGGCCCGCGATGCCGCTGGGTATAGGCCCAGCGGCCTTCGCCAATCGCTGCGACATAAAACGCATCTTGGCCGGCGATGAATGCTGCTTCCCTGGAACTGAGCTGCGTTTTTACCGAACCGCCTCGCTTCCGGCTGTAGTTCTCAAACGAATCGAGGCGCTGCAACATCGGTTTTACCGCTGGGGTAAAAAAAGCAAGGTCAGCATCGTTTGTTTCACTGGTCATGTCGAAGCCCTAAAGTTTTGTGATGATCATTGTTGTAAATTCGTTGCTAACGTTTTTTCCCGAGTTCCAAGCCGAACATTTTCGAAAAAAGTTTACCAAGTGGAAATCTGGGCGCGCGAACGCGTGTATTTGTCATCCTGTTCGCCTGGAAATCGGAGCAGCAGCGGCGGCCGAAAGTTGAATGCGGCCATGCTGTTTATGAGCAATGGATTATGCTTGTGGGCAGAGTGCCTACCAACCGGTCGAACAATTGTACGCAGCCTGTGAGCGAAACAGCGCTTTTTCATGTTAGTACAAGGTGTGAACTAATGGGGTCGACTCCGCGGCCTTCACTCTTGGTGGGGTTCGCGAAACGTTGGTTAAGAGCATCTGAAGTCGCTGCACGATCCGAGCGCAATGCCGGACGCATCGACTAAACGTGCCTAGCGACAGGTTACCTGCCAGATCTTGGCGAACATGTTCCGGGACGAGATTTAACGATTGGCACACGTTAAGAAAGGAAAATGGCCAACTGCAATCGTCGGACGTCACCCATCTATAAACGTCCAGGTAAAGTTCCCGTTCGATTGTGCTGGTTGCGCCATAAAAGCGTCGCAAATCCTGCTCCGCCTGTTTGAGCACACCGGCTGCCAACTCCCGTTGGCTTTCCTCGTAGTTGTTAGTGTGGTTAGCTTTCATTGTGTGGCGTTTCGATCTTATCTCCCGAGTTAGAACCACGACATTTCAGAAGAACTGAGATTTCTTCCTAAAAAATTGCGACTGACACAGTATGACAGCCCGACAGCCGCGGAACGAATTTTCTAATTACTAGTTAGGGCTGGACGGAGAAAGTCGCTTAACAAGCGCTTGAAAACGTGGATCGCTTCGCAATGGGTCCCAGACAGGGTTTAGTCGAAAATCGCCGTATGTCGGCTGATTCGGCTGGTTGGCTCCCGCCGGACGGGTTATCCATTCCTCGAGAACAGCAAGAGCAAGATCGGATTGGCCTGTCCAGGCGTAAACAATCGCCAAGTTGCAGGCTGCAACGGGCGCATCAATTGCGACATTCGAGGCCAGATCGTAGGCACGCCGCGCCTCCTCGACGGCTTCTTCGCGGCGGCCGAGACCAGCGTCGATCATCGCCAACAGACTGAGCTTGCGGTTACTGGTCGAATCAGCGAGGACAGCGCTCGCCGCTTGAACCCGGGCAGCGGCGAAGGCGCTCTCAGCTTTCGAAGCGTCTCTGAGCATACGTGCTGCCAATGCCTCAAACCAACTCCTTGGATAGTGGATGCCGGCGATTGTGACTCCGTCCGCATGCATTGCGCTAAGGTTACGCAACAAGGCGTTGAGATCCCGCTCCCACAACGGCAAAAGAACGGCATATAAGTCTAGATCTTCTTCGTCCAAATTGTTCGCGGTAGATGCCGCGGCCACGGCGGTGCGGAGCGATCCGATGTCGCCTCGGCCCTCGAAGTCTCCTACTGCACGCTCCACGGTTAACGTACCCGGTTTCACGCTAGAGGGCATAGCTAGCACCCGGTCCATGGTCCGATCGAAATCCTCGTAGCGTCGCAAAAGACGATAAGTCTCAGCCAGCGTGTACGGATAGCGCTTGGCACGCGGATCCAAGGTCACTGCCCGTTCCAGGCAGCGAATTGCTTCATCCCAGCGTCCTTGACGACGCGCTACTAGGCCGGCGATAAATTCGAGTTCGGCATTGTTCGGAAGGGTCCGGCGCGCAAGCTCTGTTTCGATGCGTGCCTGGTCCAGGTCCTTCGTGACGTATAGGAAATGGAAGGCTTGCGCCAGGTGCAACTCTCCTAAATCTGGTTGCAGCCGACGCGCTTTCTGCAACGCAACTTCTGCCATGCTCCTATGGTCGACCAATAGTTCCTCAGCAGTCGCGCCAGCTTTATAGAAGGAAATTCTTCCGTGTGCCTTAGCGAGCTCACAATATGCGAGTGCAAAGGATGGATCGCGGGTAACTGCTTCGTTCAGTAAGGCGATCTTGCGTTCTGAATCCCGGCGTACATCAGCTTCATTCTCCCATAGTGTGCGACCTTCTCGCGCGCGAAGATAGAGATCGTAGGCAGCAAGATCTCTAGTCGGCGACTGATCGACCTCGGTTTTTTCTGGGTCCGACAATTTTGCATGTAGCCGGGCGGCAATAGCGCGAGTGATTTCGCTCTGCATCGCAAACACATCGCTGACGGAACGCTCGTACGTCTCAAACCATGGATGATCGAGGTCCCGGATATTAACCAGCCGCAACGACAGGCGCACCCGTTCATTGGCTCGCCAGACCGAGCCTTCCAGCAAATGAATCACACCAAGTTCGTCTGCGATCGCCGGAAGGTTACGACTTTTATCCGGCAAATAGGAATGAGTACTCTGCGCCCCGATAACTTTCATATCAGCGAGTCGCGCGAGGTTAGCAGTGATCTCTTCCTGCATGCCCACTGTGAAAAATGTCGCTTCATTTCCCGGAGTCAGATTTTCGAAGGGGAGCACTGCAATCGAGCGCTCCGCCTGAGCAACAGAACTCGCACGCTGGTTCAAGAACATCAGAAAAGCGATGGCCAAGATGACGAGGATTGATGCCGCACTTGCAAGGACCAGACGCTTTCGCCGCATGCGCGCTCGTGGTTCGAAATGCAGGTAGCAGCGATGCACCGCTGTGAGCAGTTCTCGCGCAGATTGGGGTCGTTTTTCAGCATCGACCGCCAACATTGATTTCAAGAGTGAAATGACCGGCATCGGTACGTGCGCACCCTTCAATTGTTGAAGCGGAAGATATTGGGTCTGCCTCGCCCGTATTTCCTCGATTGTACGTTCCACAAACGGCGTGCGGCCCGTGAGGAGATACCAAAAGGTGACTCCAAGTGCGTAAATGTCAGAGCGGGCATCGATTTGCCGCTGACCAGCTTCATCAAACTGTTCGGGGCTCGCGAACGCCGGTGTGCCGATGAATCCAGCTTGCGTTTGAACAGTCGCATCGGAGGCCATTACCTTGGCGACGCCGTAGTCGATTATTTTGACCAACACTTCGCCGCTCGCGGCCGGCTCAATCATCAAATTGGAGGGCTTGATGTCACGATGCACCACGCCGCAAGCTTCCGCTGCGGCTAATCCACGCGCTGTTTGTTGAATGACTTCAAGTGCGAGCGGCAGGGGCAATGGTCCATCACGCTGCACACGCGTTTCGAGCGTTTCGCCTTCGACAAGTTCCATTGCGTAAAAGCATTCGCCGTCTTGCTCACCGTAATGCGACACGCGTGCAACGTTCGGATGATGAATTTTTGCGGCTGCGCGCGCTTCGCGCAGAAAACGCGCCCGCGCGGTTGGATTTTCTGCCAGCTTCCGGCCGATCACCTTGAGCGCGACAGTTGAATTAAGAATTGTGTCTCGAGCGCGGTAAGTTACCGCCATTGCTCCGGCGCCAAGTATTACTGGAAAACCATTGTCGTCTATTTCGACTTCAAAGTGACCATAATGCAATGGACCGGGGACTACTCGGTCGCCAGCAGCTTTGCGCGCTTCTTGATCTTCCGCCAGAAAGCCAAAGCTAACGAGGCAACGCATACATTCGCCGTCTGGACCGGGATGCGTGATCGACGATCCGCACGTCGCGCAAACTCCAACTTTTTGCTCATGAGGATCAACGATGTTCACGACGTCAAAATTTGGTAAACGTGGTGCAGCTCGGTATCGATTTCGGCAGGGTTGGAGACTGTGCTCGCCACCTCGGCGCGCAACGCATTGCGATATCGTTGCCGAAGGCGTGTAACCCACACGCGCAAAGTTTCCACCGATGTCCCTAGTTGCTTTGCAACCTCTTCCTGGTTCGGCGGAAGCGCCGTGCCCCCCGCGACGAATGGCCTTAGCTGATCGACCCATTCACGTTTTCCTTCCGTGGCACACCTTTCCCGCACGTTCTTCCACGCTCGAGTCACAATAGCGGACGCCCAGGCAACATCGTATGCGTTTACGTCACTCAAATGAGCGGTGGCGTACATCGACGCTTCGGCTTGTGGCAAGTGCAGGTCAAACGACACAAACTGGTAATTCCCGCCGCGTTTGATCGCGCGCATGCGTTCGCGTTCCTTCAGCAAAAAATTTTGCAATGAGCCCAGCAAGAACGTTCGCAGTCGGCCCTTCTCCTGATCGGCCCGGCTCAACGTGTTCTGTTGAAATAGATGAACAAAAAATCCCTGGATGAGATCCTGCGCATCAGCGGGCGAGTAGCCACGACGTCGAACGAAAGTGTAAAGCGGTGGCCAGTACGCTTCGCTAAAGGTGGCGAGGGCTTTCCGCGCTGCTTCATCAGAATCGGACTTGCTCGCCTGCAATACGACTGTCCAGTGCGTCGTTTCGAACGGCGCACCACCTTCCTGCAGCGTTCCGGGTGTCGGTTTCGTGAGACCACGCAGTCTGACGCGAACCCGGCGGGGCGTCGAGCGAAATCGTGCCGTTGTGAAATGTTTACCGAAAAAAACGGGAGAGAGGTATATGAGCGCTTTTACCGTCAGTCCACCGGCGGGGACAACAGGGTCAAACAAATTGCAAGACCTCGTGAAAACTGCGGTCGCGACCGAACCGTTAGTTTTCCACGATAGTGTTTCATCTGCGGTTCATGGATTGCGGCTGCGGTTGGAAGAAAACTATAGAAAAACTTATCCTGACCTAGCCGATATTATTCACCTCGTGCTTGATCAAGAAGAAGTGCGGGCGTGGCAGCTTTCTCCCTTTCCCCATCTCCTGTTTCCAGACTTGGTAGAAGCTCGCATCGAGAGGCTGAATCTTCGATCTCCACTGAATGGCGATTGTTACCAAGCGATCCCGACCTGCGGATTCGCGTCTGCCTCAATGAGGTGACTCACATGAACAGGACCAATCCCTCTTTACGAACTCTTCAGCGGAAATGGCAGCGGATCTTCCGGCGACGCCGCGAGCGGCACGATCCAATACTTGTAATGAACATGTCGATCTTCAACTTCGATGGTGGCTGGAATCGGGTCTTCAATCCGTTCAAGGCACACGATAACGGCAGCGTATGAAGCGGTTCGGCCGAGGCTCACACCCGTCCTGTCCCGCGAATTTCCGGAAAAGGGTTATCCCGTTGCCGGTGTGGCTTGGTTGTCATTCCGGATTTTACGCCTGGCAATCAGACGAAGCTCAGTTCCTCTTAGGACAAATAAGAACGGTGAAAGTAATGGGATGGCTTTCCACAATTAGGCATAATGGTAGGGATTGTTCTCCTAACTAGTGGATTCAGACACATTCGAGATGGCGGCCGAACGTTTTAATAACGATTGTCATAGCTCCGCGTATGAGGGCGTCGGCAAGATACGAAAATCGGTCCAAAGCCTCTCTCAGCTGAGCTAGGCAGGTGATTCAAAGTCAGGTTAAACTTCAGAGCGGAAATTCTCCGGTGCTACGAATTTAGCCACCGAAAATGTGACTTTTTCAAGAACAATCGGCTTTAGGAAGTCTGCTATAAACGGCGAAGCCTTCTAACGAGACACAAGATCAGCGACCGCGGGAGCGGGAAATGATGTTCGCATGCTCTCAACGCTAAGCATAAGGGCCGTCCGCGGTTCGCTGTATCGCCTGGTTAGATGATTGGGGTCTCTGCCCTAGAATTGGCCAAAATACGATATGATATCAAAGTAGACGCCCTACTGCTTTCCGTCTGCTCTTGCAAAGGCATTACCTTTCCCCGTCCCCTAGAAGGACAGTTGGCGGAGCACCTTTCGCTTTCACATAGAAGACGAGCAGTTTCGCGGGTTGCGTCTCACTGGCATTGCGACTCACGCTGTGTACATCCGTGGGCGATTCGTAAAAGACGCCGCCGGCGTGAACTGTCTGGAGGCTACCACCCTTCACTTGAGTAACGACGCTTCCTTCTAGCACGTACACAAAAACATCTGCGTTATGTCGATGTGGCTGGGAGACCTCGCCGGGAGCGAAGTCGACGGTTTCTATCATGCCTTCCTTTCCGGGCACATCGGGAAGATCTTTGGTCATCAGACGTGTCACTGTTCCAGCGCGCGTGTGACGCGCTTCGGTCTGATCATTGGCGCTGCTAAACGCTAATACGCTGCTAAACGCTAGTAATAGAAACAATACCATCTTGTTCATTTTCTGCTCCTTTTAACGAGGATTGCTACTGGGATTTTGGTGTTGCTGTGTTCCATATAAGGATCATATCGACGACCATGAGCTCGTCGCTATTACGCATTCGCAGGGTTTTCCAGTACCATTTTCGAGGTAATCTCCACCCCCTCGTCGGAAAGAGAGTATCCGCGCAGAATCGCAGGTATCGTGGGTTGGACGATTACAGACTGCCCGCCTTTTTTAAAAGAGAGAATTATCATGAGAACTACGTTTACAGTGCATCATCACGAACATGTCAGCAGCTGGCCTTTCGAGGAAGTCAGCATTGGCGAAGAGAATGTCTATATGGTTTTTCTGCTGCGTTACGGTGGCGTACAGGCGATCAAGATCGGCCAGACTTGAAACATCGCCTTGTAATGCAGTGACACTCTAGCCGATCTGCTTCACTGCCGCATCGAGTTCGCCTTGACGACCACCCGTGATAAAGACGTACGCGCCCTCCGCAACGAACCGTTGCGCTGGGGCTAGTCCTATTCCGCTGTTGCTCCGGTGATAACTGCAACTTTTCCCTCCAGCTTATTCATGAGGCTTCTCCTGGTTGATTCGCCTTTCACGTGCGACCCCTAAGCCGCGCTTTGTGATCCGACTGCAAGGTTCCGCGGTGTCAGCACGTCACCGAGACCAATCCGACGGAGCAGCTCGGCGCGGACACGATCCGAAATTGCATTGACAACCTTTGCGCCGTCCTGCGTCGGATCGATGTGCACGCGGAAAGGCCGCTTGCCAAATGGAGTATCGACCGCCTTCACGATAGCGTCCGCGACGGCAGCGACGTTCGCATCAGGCGGCACGATGGACGTGAAACCCTTAAGCACGTCGTCCGCGAAACCCTTATAAGGACCCATTTCGTATTCAGCGACTCGTGTCTTGTCTGCCGGAGAACCTGCATGCGCGAAGTGGGTTCGTGCCACCGGTAAAGGCGCCAGGGACAATGATGGTGGTCTCGATACCCCACCGAGTCAGTTCACGGGCGTAGACTACGGCCAGCGCATCCATCCCGGCCTTAGCCGCGAAGTACGGCGCCAGATAAGGTGGTGTTCCGCCAGCGGAGCTGCTGCTCGACACCCAAACCACCAGACCTCTTCTTGGCTTGCGCAACTGATGCAATGCCGCGCGGTTCATGCGCTGCGTGCTCAGGACGTTGACGTCATACAACTCGGCGAGTTGTTCGGGCGTGAACGCTTTGGCCGGACCAAAAACCATGTGTCCGGCGTTGTGAATGACCACGTCAAGGCGACCGTTCTTTGCGATGATCTCCTGAATGGCTGCGTCACAGGATTCTTGCGACGAAACGTCCAGTTCGATGGCACGTAGGTCGACATCGTTATCCTTGGCGAACTTTTTCGCCTCTTCGACCTGCGGCGCATTACGACCCTGGGTCTCGCGCATGCTTGCGTAGACAGTGTAACCTGCCTTTGCCAAAGCGCGCAGTTAACGCGCCAAACCCACTCGAGGCGCCGGTGATGACGATGATTTCTTTTATGTTGAATTTCTCTTTCTGTTCGAATTTGAGATGCAGCAAAATCAAGATTTGAAAAGGGTTAGGCGAAGCCCCCATTGGCACGCAACACTTGCGCGTTTACCCAGGCGCCGTCGGGGCCGGCCAGGAATGAGACGACACCAGCGATGTCTTCAGCTTGGCCCAGCCGTTCTAGTGGAGGAAGTTTTCTGAATTCTTCGATCTGCGCCTGAGTCTTGCCTTTTAGAAACAACTCAGTTGGGATCGGGCCAGGGGCGACGGCGTTGACCGTTATGTTTCGGCCACGCAATTCATTGGCAAGAACCCGCACCAACCCTTCCACGCCCGCTTTGGAAGCGATGTAGGGACCATAGTTCGGAAAGGATTTAGCAATGACGCTGCTGGAGAAGGCAATGATGCGGCCGCCTGCGGGAACGTGTTGTGCCGCGTGTCCGAGCACTAGAAAGGTTCCGCGCAGGTTGGTTGCGATCACTTTGTCAAAAGTTTCCACGTCGCCTCCCGAGATTGGAAGCATGGGCATGATTCCCGCAGAGTGCACCACCACGTCTATCCTGCCGAACGCCTCGCGTGTCTGCTTGAAGAGATGCTCGACCTCCGCTGCCTTCGCCACATCCGCTTGCACGGCGATGGCTTTTCCGACGACGTTGTTAATTTCGGCTACAACTGCTTCAGCTTTAGCTGGGTTGCCGGCGTAGTGCACTGTGATAGCGAAGCCGTCGCTTGCCAGTCTTTTTGCCACCACACGTCCAATTCCACCTGAAGCGCCGGTTATGATAGCGACTTTGCTTGTGAGTTCCTTACTAGGAGTTGTCATATTCTCGTTCGAGATAGATGGGTGAAGCTGAACGCTACGTGCTTTGGAAAGTCAGAGAGTTAAGCAGATTTTTTAGATCGAGCGCCCCGTCATAACGCTCACCGTTGATAAAGAATGTCGGCGTTCCGTTTACGCCACCTCTGATCCCATTCTTGAAATCTTCTCGAATCCGCGACGCAAAAACGCTCGACGTGACTTCCCGAATTAAGCGAATCTCGTCCAAATCGAGATCGGCCGCGTACTTAGCGATATCTTGATCCTCAAGCGCGCTCTGATTTTCAAACAGAACATGGTGCATGCCCCAGAAGTTTCCCTGCGCATCGGCTGCTTCCGCAGCCTCGGCGGCGTGCTCGGAGTGCGGGTGGATTTGGGTTAGCGGAAAATGACGAAAGGCGAAAAGTAAATCATCTCCCAATTGTCGCTGGATCTCGTTGACGATCGGTTGTGCGGCGGCACAAAACGGGCACTCGTAATCGCCGTATTCTAACAATTTGATCGAACCATGAGCAGAACCATGAATATGGTCGCGTTCGGGATCAGGCAGCGTTAGCGCGATGCGCGCACTCATTTTGTTGCGACGGTCGTTTCGCTTTTCGCCTTGAGATCTTCGAGCGCGGACAAAATTCCGTTTGCTCCGGGATTGACGCCGATCGGGGAGACATAACTCCAATGAATGATCCCGTAGGGATCGATGACGAATAGAGCTCGTTTGCACGTGCCTTCATTTTCGTCGTAAACCCCGTAAGTGTACGCGACTGCTCCTTTCGGTTCGAAATCGGCCAAAAGCGGAAAGCGCAACTTGTTCTGCTTGGCGTAAGCGGCATGACACCATGCGCCGTCCACTGATATGCCAAAGAGTTCAGCTTGAAACGCCTGAAACTCATCCAGCGTTTCGTTGTAAAGCGCCATCTGATCGCCACAAACAGGACTCCAGTCGGCCGGGTAAAACGCGAGAACCACCGGTCGTCCGCGAAACTCGCTCAGTGATACCCATCGGTCCGGTGTGCGGCGTAGGGTGAAGTCGGGAGCCTCGGCGCCGGGATTGAGGGCGGGGTGGGCGTTTGACTTAGCCTGGCAAGTTTTAGTAGTCGTACTCATATGTCATTTGGGTTTGATTTCGTTTGTTTCCGAAGCGCTACAAACCGAGTTCGCTTAATCCAGCATGCGCATCCGGACGGCGGCCAAGTGGCCAGTGAAATTTACGCTCCGACTCCTTGATCGGAAGATCATTGATGCATGCGAACCTCCGCCGCATCAGACCATGTTCATCGAACTCCCAGTTTTCATTCCCATACGAGCGGAACCAATTGCCGGAGTCATCGCGACATTCGTAAGTGAAGCGAACGGCGATGCGGTTGCCCGTGAACGCCCAGAGCTCCTTAATCAAGCGGTAATCCAGTTCCTTTGACCACTTGCGCGTCAAGAGCGCGACGATCTCCGGCCGTCCATTCGCAAATTCGGCGCGGTTTCGCCAGCGCGAGTCGATTGTGTAAGCCAAAGCCACCTTTTCCGGATCGCGGGAATTCCAGCCGTCTTCTGCCAGACGAACTTTTTGAATGGCACTCTCACGAGTGAAAGGAGGGAGAGGCGGACGTGTCGTGACGTCCACTTTGGGCTTCAGTTCTTGAACCTGCATCATCTGGTTAGTCATAAGCACCTTCTTTGATTATTTTGTTACTAACGATATTGACGACTATTAGTAATCGTCGATTACGCGTCCGCGGGATTTTGCAGTGCTACGTGGGAGGTGATGCTCGCTGCCTCGTTTGAGGTATAAAGAGGGACAGTTTACTTCTTCCGAGAGACGAACATGTTGCGCTCGAGATTGCAACCGTCCTACTTGGGATCGAGCTCGGTGACAGTAGCGCTATATGGGATCGGCTTCCAACGATAGCTGGAACCGACATAGCGCTGGCCGGAGCGGTTGGCCTTATCTATATTGTTTTTCTAATCGTCAGACGCCCGCGTAAGCAAGAGCGGTAAACGTATTGCCATCGATGACGAAGCGCGGTGATTTCAGCCCCCACAGAATGAAGCCATTCGTTGCCGTCGGTATGATCGAAATGCCAGTGCGAATTGATCAGATGCTTGATGAGGTCTGCGCTGAGACTATCGAGCGCTTGCGTAATTCCCGGACGCGATGCCGTGATACCGGCGGCCACGAGGACCTTGCCATCGCGGCCCGTGAGCACGGCGATGTTTCCGCCCGAACCCTCGAGGACGCTGATGTTGCCACGCAACTTCTGCACATTGATTTTAGCCGTGGCCGCTGCCCGGCGGATGAAAATGACAGGGCTGGTCTCATCGGCTCTGGAAGCCGAAATCTCGTTGGTTTTCGCGTAAGTGTTCTGCATAACAAATGTGTACGACACTACCCGATCCATTGCTGTTGCGCGTCTGAGGGATTTTGTGATGCCACTTGAGAAGTCGTATGCCGCCCCTCTTCGAGACAGAACGCCAAGTGTAGCCCTGAAATTCAAAAAGAAGGTTCGTTAGCTTCGTTTCCTAGTATCAATTGAGAGGTTTTAACGGGAGATAACTACGAGACGGCGTTCCTTATCGAGAAGATTCCAGAAAATTGGGATTTGCGGTATGCAATTCGAGAACTGATCGCAAATGCGATCGACGCATTCTAATTTGGAGAGCTAGTCAACAATTCCGCGATCCCCTTGCGAAGCATATCGATCAGTCTTGGGTCGACCGGTATTTTAGAACAAATCTCCATTGTCCGCTCTTTCGTTGTGTCAGATGCCTAAAGCTGAATCAAACCGCGACGCGTGGCGCTTGCGACAGCTTGGGTCCGGCTGATTACATTCATCTTGGCGAAGATGGCTTTCACATGCGACTTCACGGTGCCTTCACTAATAAAGAGGACCGACCCGATTTCTTTGTTGCTTTTTCCCTGAGCCATCAGCTTGAGCACATCGATTTCACGTTCACTCAACGTCTCGCCGCCAACGCGCTCTGCCAGTTTAGCCGCCAGGTGCACGGGTATACAGGTTTCGCCGGCATGCACTCTGCGAATGCAATCCATCAACGCTTCGCGTGGGACGTCTTTGAGCAGATAGCCTTTCGCGCCGGCCTGAATCGCGCGATAAATATCCTCGTCTCCCTCAAATGTCGTTAGCATAATGATTCGCGCTTTCTCATCGAGGGCTCGAATTTCTTTAATCGCACCCACTCCTTCGAGCTCCGGCATACGCAAATCGAGCAGCGTCACATCTGGTCGATGCTCCTTCCAAAGGTCGACCGCTTCACGCCCATTGCTCGCCTCGGCGACGACGTTCATATCTGCTTTTCGACCTATGAGGGACGCCAAGCCTTCGCGCACAACGCTGTGATCGTCGGCGATAAGCACGCCGATGCGAAGCCTTCTTGATCTCTCTTCAACTTTCGCCGCTTTCTTCGCAGCAGGCGTTAGTTTCTTTCCGGATTTCTTAGACTTCCCGGCCGCTTTCTTTTTGAATGTCATGACATCGATTCGTCACAGGGCAATACCACGGTTATCTTCGTGCCTTTGCCGCTCGAGCTCGCGATTTTCAGCTCGCCTCCCATTTGTTCGACCCGGTCGCGCATTCCGGTGAGGCCCATACCATCATGTCGCTCTTTGATCTTGAATCCGTCGCCGTCGTCGCGAAGTTCCAGACGAAGTTCCCTCGCCTTGTAGCTTAGTCGCGTTTTAAAGTTGCGAGCGTGGGCGTACTTCAGCGCGTTGGTCAAAGCTTCTTGTCCTATATGCAGGAGATTTTCCTGCCAGGGTTGAGGAAGCTCCGGTAGTTTACCTCGCGCTTCGAACTTTGTGTGAAGTGCTGTTCCAACAGTCGTGTTTTTAATAATACCTTTAAGCGCGTCCCAAAAATTCTGTTCTTGCAAGGCTTGGGGGCGCAAGGCGTGCACTGAGCGGCGCGCTTCGCTCAGACTTTGCCGAGCCAGTTCACTGACGCGGTGCAAATGCTCGTCCGCTTGCTTTCGCCAGCCGCGGGAAATCGCATCCTCGGCCGCTTGCAATTGCACAAGCACCCCGGTAAAACCTTGGGCGAGGGTGTCGTGAATATCCCGCGCCATCCTATTTCTTTCTTCGAGGACAGCCGCTCGCTGGCCTTGCTCCGCATACTCATTGAGTTGAATCGCAAGCATGACTTGATGGGCGAGTGCCTGGGTTAATTCAATCTCCTCCGGCCGATAAGGTGGTCGGTCGGCATGGCGAATTTTGATGACACCCCGGGACTGTCCGCCGATCAAAACCGGAACTGCCAGAAATCTTTTCGTTCCCGCTCGCTTCAAATAGTTGCGACATTCTCTGCTAACGCGCGGATCGGTCTCAACATCTTCGCAAACGACCGGCCCTGCCGTGAAGAGCAGTTCCCGAATGATCGGGTCCCGTTTCCAAGACGAGGGGTCCTTCATCAATGGATGGTCCGGGTCAGGCGCGGCAGGTTTTTCGCCTTCCGCCTGGAATCGACAAACAAATGAGTCAGACGGCTCGTCGAATAGCCACAACCCCACGCTTTGCGCGTCTAAAAGGCGGCCAATGGTGCTTAGCATCTGGCCAATGAATTTGTCCGGCTCTGGCGCGGTCGCTAAAACATCCAGACTCTGGACCAGCGCCTCCACTTGTCCACGCGCCACTTGTTCGGAAGCACGCAACGCCTGCTCTCCTCGTTTACTTTCACTTACATCGATGACGGTACCCACGAATTCCACAAACTGACCGTCCTCATCGCAAACAGGATGACCGACCGCATGGATGTTTCTAATTGCGCCGCTCGGGTGAACAATTCGGTACTCCGTTTCGAAGTCCGCTTTTTCGCGAACCGCGTTTTCGAACAGTTCCTTGACTCTGACCTGGTCCTCCAAACAAAGGCGCTGAAAGAATGTTTCGAATCGCGGCGGACCGGCGTCCGGGTCGAAACCAAGCACGCGATAAGTTTCCTCTGACCAGTACCTGATTTCTCCCGTGGCGGGCGCCCATGCCCAACTCCCCGTATGGCTGAGCCGTTGCGCTTCCGCGAGATAGGCTTCGCTCTCACGTCGGGCCATTTCCGCTAGTTTCCGTTGAATGGCGACGCCCGCGAGATGAGTAACGTGTTTAATCGTGACCTGTTCACTCGAAGTAGGGCTGCGTGGCTCGCGATAGTACATGGCAAACGTTCCGATCACTTTGCCTTCAGAGGAGAAAATCGGCGTGGACCAACAAGTGCGCAGCGAATGCGCCAAGGCTAGGTCGCGAAAATCAGCCCACAGCGGATCGGTCGCGATGTCCGACACAATTACCTGCTCGGCAGGGTAAGCGGCCGTTCCGCATGAGCCCATAGAGGGGCCGATAAAAGCTCCGTCGATCGCATTCGTGTACGCTTTTGGAAGGTTCGGCGCTCCGCCGTGCCGCAATCGCTTGCCATTTGCATCCAGTAATAAGATCGAGGCCAGGACATCTGAAGACTGCTCTTCCACCAGCACGCATAGGCAACAGAGTATGTTGGCGAGCGAATCGCCTTTGGCCACCATCTCAAGGAGTCGGTTCTCTCCGGCCAACAGCGCCTCACGCCGCTTACGCTGACTGATGTCTCTGATAATTGCCTGGTAATGCCGCCCGCGCAGCGCTGAGTAAGAAACTTCCACCGGAACCACGTGACCGTTTCCCCGCAAGAATTCTCTCTCAAAGCGCGAGGCACCTTCTGCCTTCAATTTGTCGAGCCGTTGCTGAACCAGGTCGCGTTCGTCGGGCAGATACATATCTGCGATCAAAGAGCCGATCAACTTGTCTTCCGGACAGCCCGCCAGTTTGGCGCCCGCTGCGTTTGACAAGACACATTTGCCATCCTCATCGAGGACGTAGATCGCGTCCGGCGAAGTGTTGATTAGATCCCGATACTTTCCCTCGCTTGTTCGCAGCGCGGCCTCTGCCCGATCGCATTCGAGAATTTCATGTCTTAGCTCTTCGTTGACAGCTGTCAGTTGGCTGGTTCGTTCCACGACACGGTCTTCGAGCTCCTCGCAGCTTTGCCTCAACGCTTCGTCTCGTTGCTGCAATGCATCCAAGGACGCCACCACCTGATAGGCCGATGATGCAAAACTTCCCAGGCTGACCAGTTGCCGCATGTCCTCGGCGTCGAACTTGCGGCGCTCATCGTGGGCGATCGCCCATATCGTGCCGACGGCTTTCCCTTCTATGTAAAAAGGAACGAGGAGGCCCTCTTGGGCCAGAGGCATCGCCGCCAGCAAATAGGGGTAACGCCGCTCCCAGTGCGTGAATAACATCGGGCCATTGCAGTCGAGCACGTCGCCGCAGGGGCCGAAATCGCGCGGTGTGCCGCCGCCGATGTGAGGTTGCCACATGCCCGCGATCGCCGGCCAATAGAAACTCTTTTCATCTTTAGTCAGTAGACTGAAGCCTGCTGAGTCACACTGGAAGACCTCCAGCATCTTCTCGGCCATCGTCTGAAGAATGGTACGCGGCGAATCAGCCAACGCCTGAGCCAGCCCGACCAGCGCACAATTCTCGGCCTCGTAATTCGGTGCCCGCGACGGCCGGCGATTCAATTCCTCGGTGCACAGGATCGATTCCAGTGGCACAAAGCTGTCGCCGGGAAGCACGGTTGGAGACTCAACTTCGGCGTGTTTCATAATCAACTATCGCTTTCGCTTCGCTATCGTCACGCTGCTTCCATTTGCGCGCTCCGATTGCACCGCGGGTCGGCACAAATGCAATTGTCGAGCTTGCGCTCGAATCCATGCCAAAAGTCTAACCAACCTTAGCGATCAGGTCGAGCTTTGATTGCTCCCTCGAAGGAGGTGTGCTGCGCTGTCTCTTAAGTGCGATGAGAGAATCCCACGACTCCCTCGTGGCGACAGGCCACAGCCTTGTTAGCGTTAGAAACAGCTGAATTACAACGAAAACCAATCAGACAACATTAAGGCGCGCCTTATGCAGGATTTTTCGACCGCGCGCGCGCAAGCATGCCCAATGCTCCTGCTAAACACGCTGGCATTTAATTCACGGACGGATGGAATCGCACCTTTTCCGATTACGAATACGCGCGCTCTTACGCCTAACGAGAGATGCCAGATAAGGGGACCAGACCGCTGGCAATGGACGCGGCGGAGGGATCAATCGTAGTCAACGCGCCGGTTGCTGATGTCTATGAACGCTGGCTCATGTTTGAAGATTACCCGAAATTCATCACCGCGATAAAACGCGTCCGAAATTTGGACGAGAACCATTTTTCCGCGTCGCTGTCATTCAACGGAAAGCAGCATGAAGCGACACTTGAGGTGGTGCTGCGCGTGCCGCAGCGAAGACTCGCCTGGCGAACTCTAGCCGATCAACGCGCTCCTGACCATCTTGCCGCCGGAGTCGTTTCTTTCGCGCCACTTTCTGACAAGAGCACATGCGTGACCATGAAGCTGACCTCGAGCTTCGGTGGTGCCGTCTCGAATCGGGTCGGTAAATACTTGCACAATTTCAAATTGTTAGTCGAGGCGCCGACGAGCTTGAAACCGAGCTCCTGATTTGTTCGACCGGCGGGGACTACCTCGGATGGGGGAGTTCACATCATCTCCGCGGAGGCGACTGAAAATCCCACTCATGCGCAATGGCTGTCGCGTGATTGCAAACGAACGTTTGAAGATGCCTAACGAGATTCATTCCTATAGCGAACTGCAGCAACAGATCCACGACGACTTGCGTGTCCAGCATCCGGAATGGGTCGAACCTGACGGGGATTGCCCAATCTGCGACTCCTACGAGGCGCGACTTGCTGAACTACTCGGAGTGAGTCGGGAGGCGAGCATGGCGGAAGTGCGTAAATCATCCTTCCTCGGCGACGCAAGCGACTACTGAAGCGCAATTGCAACGAATATGAAACCAACAATCGAGATTAGGACCCTTTGGACGCGTCCCTGGCTATCAACACAAAAAGCAAAAAGAGAACGCATATGAATAAAAAAATGAAAATTGTGATCATTGGCGGCAGCGGCCTCATTGGAAAAAAGCTCGTGAACAACCTCCGTCAACAGGGGCACGAGATAGTGGCCGCATCACGCTCCTCTGGGGTCAACACTCTCACTGGCGAGGGACTGGCGGAAGCGCTGGCAGGCGCTCAGGTCGTCGTCGACGTGTCGAACTCGCCGTCGTTCACGTTTATTCCCAAACGGGGAGCATTGTACCAGTGGGAATCCGAGGACAATGCAGCTATGGAATTCTTCGAAACTTCGGGACGCAACCTCCTTGCTGCGGAAGCGGCCGCCGGCGTGGGACATCACGTTGCGCTGTCGATTGTCGGCACCGACCGCCTTCAGGAGAGTGGTTACTTCCGTGCAAAGATGGCCCAGGAAAATCTGATCAAGGCCTCGACGATTCCCTACACGATCGTCCGCGCAACGCAGTTCTTCGAATTCGTGGGTGGAATTGCCCAATCGGGTACCGTCGGGGAAACGGTTCACCTGTCACCAGCTTTGATGCAGCCGATGGCGTCCGATGACGTGGCTAACGCACTGGCGGAGGTCACACTCGGCGCGCCGGTGCAAGGCATTGTCGAAATAGCTGGCCCCGAACGAGTGCGTCTTGACGAACTCGTCGGACGATTCCTACGCACAACTAAGGATCTTCGCGAGGTCGTCACAGATGTCCAGGCACGTTACTTCGGCCTGGTATTAAACAATCAATCGCTCGTGCCCGGTGATAATCCACGCATCGGCCCCACGTTTTTCGAGGACTGGCTCAACCGTTCCATACCTCAACAACGAGCTACTAAGAAAGCGGCGGCAGCGCCGACACCGACTCGTCCGTCTCCGCAGAAGATCGCGCCGGCGTTACTCTTGCTTGCCTGCGGAATTGGCTTTGCCGTCCTCGCCGTAACTAGAGCTTCCGCCCTTGACTTAGATGACAAGTCAAAGGTGACACTCGTCTACGAGCACGTGCTTCCGAATGTCGCCGGTAAGAGCATCAAAGGCGTGCTCGTGGAATACAAGCCAGGAGGCTCATCGCCTGCGCACACCCATCCAAAGTCCGCCTTCATTTACGCGACGGTGTTGTCCGGGGCGATCCGAAGCCAGGTCAACGATGGACCGGTTAAGGTCTATCGCGCCGGCGAGAGCTTTTCTGAAATGCCCGGCGATCATCACGGCGTCAGTGCCAACGCCAGCGAGACCGAGCCCGCACGCCTCCTGGCTGTGTTCGTTGTCGATTCCGACGAAAAGAACCTCACCACGAACGACACAAAATGAGACCGACGATCGCACATCTTAAAATCCAGGAGGACGGGAGCGATTCGACGCCGCCGGTTCAAACTCTCGCGAGTTTGGATAAGGAATTCGCGGGCGCTCTCGACAAAGCTAATCCGATCGAACCGGAGAGGGCATTGGCGGCAGGCGTTCTACGCCAGGCGGCGAACGATCTGCGAAGATTTCACGAATCGGAAGATGCGGTCGGTCGCGAGATGTATTGGGACGCGCGCAGCTGGTTCCTCTCGAATGACACTGAGTGGCCGTACTCATTCCTCAACGTCTGCCACTCGTTAGGCATCGCGCCTGAGAACATTCGCGACGAGGTCTTCGCGGATGCGCGTTCCGGGTGGCTGTCGCACTCGCGGCGTGTCGCTCTCGCCACCGCAACACAGTTCGTCGGATCGCTTTCGACTCTTTTCTTTTCAACTCGCCGCACCAGCTCACTCGCAGCCCGACACTAATGAAAACGCGATCGCGCCAAAATATCCTGCTAAAAGTTTGGCACAGGCTCATCGG